>Ga0316204_10004280_pt1 | contig 25958 bp, 29 predicted proteins | sample 6monrhotite_MG_2_FD_205661 | JGI IMG/M metagenome (GOLD analysis project Ga0316204, IMG submission 205661) | Microbial mat bacterial communities from mineral coupon in-situ incubated in ocean water Damariscotta River, Maine, United States -... | ecosystem: Environmental > Aquatic > Marine >...
TGAATACTTGTGATCCCAGTTCAAATGTCGCACGTCCATCGGCACCAAAGAAGCCGGGTTTCTTCACTCCAAACTCTTTGTTGCCATTTGGATCAGTAATATGACAGCCTGCACAAGTATTAAAGGGATCAGATAAGCCAAATGTCGTTGACTTACCAAAAAAGAAATCACTCCCTGCTTGTTGTTCTGCGTTTAAAGAATTATCCAAAGCTCTGTTAGGATTAGGTGGATAGGTTAACTCAAGTGCAAAGTCGGTAAAGGCTTGCATGTCTTCTTGTGATAATGGTGCATGCCGTCCAACTAAACCAACAAAAGCGGGATTAAACTGACGAAAGGCTTCTTCTTCGTTATAAACACCACTATCGGGTTGTTCATTGGCTTCACCTATATGACCACCATTACGATCACCACGCCAATGTTGTGAACCATGGTTGGCTAAACCGCGCAGGCTTTGTGTTGTCATGGGACCTTTCATTGGGCGGAAGTCTATGGGCACGTGTCCAAATCCTACCATGGCAGGGTGAACAACTAATGGGCTGGTATTCGTTGTCGTGCTGGCATCGGGGTTACCCAAATCCCAACCGAGTGCATCATAGTCGCCAAAGACATGACAACTTGCACATGCAGAATCACCATGACTTGAAGTAAAGCGTGCGTCGTAAAGAAAGCGTCGGCCTTTAACAATATGTTCTGGTTCCGGGTTATACATATTGATGTGAGCGATTTCTTTTCGTTTTGAAATATTTACGACAGATATTGAATTATCAAAACGTGTTAAGACATAGAGACGTTTATTTTTTTCATCTAACACCACACCGCTTGGGCCGCCGCCTGTGAGTTCAACATGATTTTTTTCATTTGGAGTGAAACTATTATTCTCGAGTTTCCTGGTGTTAAAGATACCTATTTTGCTCGAACCGAGTGCAGCGACATAAAGTGTTTTACCATTGCGACTAATTGCCATATCTACAGGGAAAGCGAGGCTGCGAGAGTTCTCCTTGTTAGGGATAGCGTCACAACACTTGCTGTAATCAATATGTTTATTTAAATGGCGTGGCGTGACGGACCCATTCTTTAATATGGTAATTCGACTTTGATGTAAGTTACCACGAGTGCTACTGCCAGTAAAAATACCCGGGCCTTCAAAGCGGGTGTCGTTAGCGGCATCCGTATTGGAAACATAAACGGCACCGGTAACCGGGTTTGTGATCATATTAAAAATAGTGCTACCTACACCCTGGTACTCTGCTCCTGGAATTTCGACAGGTGGATTAGCTGTTGCATCAATCACAAAGACATCTTTGTCGGGTAAGGAAAATTTCACATGATCATCCCAGATTCGCCCAATCTCATCTCGCCAGTGTTGGCCATCATACTTAACGATTAATCCTGTTGTTGGCTGAGCTTCTCCATCTGCATTGGTAACGGGTGCGGGTAAACCGCCATGGGCTATAACATTGTGTTCAAAGATGGTGGTTGTACGGTTACCGGAATGAAAACCGGCGACATAAACTTGTTTGCCATTAGCAGACACAGTTAATGCACGAGGCGTATCAGTGAACAGGGTAATAATGTTAATCGGCGTTTGGTCTGAGCTTAAATCATTTGCGGCAAACACCCATACATCAGCACGCCCAACGCCTGCAGTTGTTAATTGTGGATCAGTGGGTAAGTGCTGACCTCGGTGAGCCGTGGTTATAAATGCACGTTTGTTATGATTATCGTTATCATCATTATTCGCGTCAGCAAATACGATGTCCCGGGGTTCATCTCCGACCTGTAATGTTTTTACCACATGACCAGGGGCGTGATTATTTTTGCACGGCTTATTTGCGATTTTTACAATACTGACGCTATCAGAGAGGTGATTCACCACCCATACTTCTGAGGATTTTCGCACCGCAATCGCAACTGGCTCAAGTCCTACCGCAATGGAACCGCAATGTTTCAGACCCGATTTTTTAACCGCAAAAACTTCCAAACGGTTATCGGGTGTATTAGCCGCAAAGAGCAAATTGCCATTAGCAGAAAGCGCCAATGGCCTGACCTGACCCGATTCGAAAAGGGTATACGAGTTACTTGTTTCGGCGGCAAAGCTCTGAGGACTGAATACAGCGCTGAAAATAGCAAATAGAATTGTGAAGGTTGATCTGAACGATATCAAGCTGCTGTTTTGCACCCGCATAAATAACCCCTATAAAAATAAAGTATTTTTATCTTATAAAACAAATAGTTAACTGATTTTATTTAATAACATCGAATGCTAAATGTACAAAATTTAAGGGCACACGTGTTATTAATGTTATTTTTGTTAGTTTATCGGTTAGACATTTAGAATCTTTAGAAAAAGTAAGCCCTTTATGTGAGAAAGATCATAAAAAGACATTTATATTGATAGGCATAAATCTTCTCTAGTGAGTCGAGATGTTCAAACAGAGTATTAGTATTTTCTAATATTTATTTTTACATTTTTAAGAAATAAGGGAGGGATATTCTATGTAGACTGATAGTTTGTCATGCTTGTGATTTTATAACTTGGTAAGTCTTCATCACATAACAGAAAAGGACAGCGTTATGCCAAATCCATACTTTACTACTCAAGGTATGCATTTCTTAGCTCAGCTCGAGAAAAATAATAATCGTGACTGGTTCCATGAAAATAAATCAAATTACGAAAAGCTGATCCGCACGCCGTCATTAAATTTTATTGATGATATGGAAAATGCTCTCTCACATATTTCTCCACACTTTCTTGCCGTGGCAAAAAAAGTCGGTGGGTCACTGATGCGGGTTCACCGTGATGTTCGTTTTAGTAAAGATAAGTCACCTTACAAAACCAATATTGGAATTCAATTTCGGCATGAGGTGGGAAAAGACGTGCACGCACCGGGATTTTATTTACACGTAGAGCCGGGGGAATGTTTTATTGGGGCTGGTATCTGGAAGCCTGACTCAACAGCATTAGGTAAAATTCGAGATGCGATCGTAGAACGCGATAAAGTCTGGCTATCGGCCATTAACGATAAAAAATTTAAAAAGAATTTTGTTTTAGCGGGCGAGTCGTTAAAAACTGCACCTCGTGGATTTGATAAAGCGCATCCTTTAATTGAAGATCTCAGACGCAAAGATTTTATTGCAATTTCTCACGTTGACGATAAAACGGTGTTATCAAAAAACTTTAAACAATTTGTTGCCCAGCGTTTTTCTGAGGCTGAGCTTTATGTTGATTTTTTATGCAAAGCGTTAATGTTACGGTTTTAGACTTGATAACGAGGAAATGAGAATGATTAAATTCTCAGCGACGATAATGAATATCGCCACTGAGAAATTTACTGTTACTTATTAGCCATATCCTGACCACAACACATAGGTGACTTAACTTTGCCGTGTCCATCAGGACACTCAGAAACATGTACAGTTTCACCATCATCAGTCGTTATGGTGTTATGAACTAATTCTTTACCACATTTGCCACAGGTCATTGTGCCGATGCTCATTCCACACACATCACAAGTATATGCTGTCATTGTTTTTCTCCTTAATTTATGAGGGCTTTATAATTATTAATTTATATCATTGTAGTTCAATGCAAAAAATGCTGCAGGTGATTTTTTTGTCTGTATCCATGTAACTATTGTGGTTATAGCTTTATTATCGCTCTATTTAGTCACTAATTAAGCGTATAATACAATGCTAGTAGTTATCGTTTTATTCAAGAAATTAATAGTCGATGCAAATAAATAATCAAATTGTTGAGCGTAATGGTGAGCATGGTGTTGCTGTTGTAAGCGGTGGCGGTAAGGGTGCCAATAATGCTGATCAGGCTGCTTTGTTACCCGTCTATCTGACAAGTATGCGTCAGCGTTTTAAGAACGAAATCAATCGCTTGACCACTGGCCGCGCCATGTTTGAAATGCTGTCTGGCCATGAAGATGCTCTCGAACTCAGTTTTCCCATGAGTTATTTATACGCCTGGTATTGGTTACGACACAACGTGCACAGTAATTATATGCCCCAGGTACTGGAAACATTTAGTGGTGCAAAGTTTGGTTTTTTAATGGACTTATTGCTGAGTGATACGCCTGAGGAATTTGTTGAAGGTTATATTTCACATTGGCAAGCTGCAGATGATGAACTTAAGCAAAGGGCTGAATTGCGTAGTTTGCTGGAACTCCGGGACAATAATTCTAAACAACTTGCCGCAGATATATTCTCGATTTGGAATTCATTTGGATTGTTTACTGATAATTACATGGTGCAGTTCAAGCAAGTTTCTCGTGAAGAACGAGATCGCTATCATGGTATGTTAGGTGAGGAAGATTTAGCGCGATTAGCCTTGGTTGATGCTTTGCCAGATCCAGCGTTTAACGGCATATCACCTCGCTATAGTAAACTAGGTGTAATACCTGCAATGGGCTGTCCTCAAACATGTCGTCATTGTATGTTTACCTGGCGCCCGCCGCGTGCAAAAAATGAAGATCCACAACACGTTTTTGATCTTGTAAACCAGCATACCGACAGTGTTTTGTTTACCGGTGGTGATCTTACAAAACAACTCGACTATTTTTACCTTGCTATCAGAACCATGTCACATGTTAAAAATTTTGCTTTGTTATTAAATGGTGATTTTGCAAATACGGCAAAAGAAACAAATGAAATAATGGGCAAGATGGCTGAGGCTATTAAACAGAGGCCAAAGAAGTGGCCAAAAACAATGGTGCTATTGCAAATAAGTTTTGATGAATTTCATCAGGAAGTCTATGTTGATAAACGCGGCTTACTTGCAGAACGTATTCCTGTAGCAAAGATTGCAAATATCGTAGAACGCTATCCAAAATATTCTGGCCAGATTCAATTGGCATTACTGCATAAACAAACCAGCCTTAATTTTTCACACGATGTATTAAATAAAGGTGTCGTTGCCCGACTCGCTGCTGAGTTAGCTAAGCGCGGCTATCAAATGCAAGTTCTGGATATGAAACCTTCGCCACGTTTAAAAGTTAATCCCGCGAAACCACAAGAAAAAGATAAAGTGCTGAAGGATGTTACCTTTATTTTAGATAAACATAAAAATGCACCGATCTTATTAACCAGTTCAACCATAGATGGTTATGGCCGTGCAGCTTTATTAGATGAATGGGAAACAGTTAAGGAAAAAGATTTGTTACAACACGTCATTACTCAAGGAGCGCCAGCAGGCGAGTCGTTTGATATTGATATGATGCTCTGGTTTAATGGTTGGGTAACTTTATTTAATGCAGTTCATATTTGTTTGGGTGATCACTATAAAGATGGCATGGATACTATTATGGCCAGGCAGCGCAAAGATCCACTTTCTCATGCTTTACATCGTATGGATCGGATTATTCTGAAACTATATAGTGAAATTCGTGATGATTTAAATGAACATATAGACACTGCTACCGGCCCGCACCATTTGTTTCACGCTCTTACCGAAGAGCCCGGGGTGCGTTTGCATTTGACACGTCGGTTAATTGAAGAAAATAAATTAGCTTTAACATAATATAAAATTTAGTAAATTAGGTGGAGATATTAATGAAACAATGGGTTGTTTATCTTTCAGGCGAAATTCATAGCGATTGGCGTGAAAGAATTAAGGCCGGTGCAGAGGAAGCAAAATTAACTATTTCGATTGTTAATCCTGTTACCGATCATGCGAAGAGTGATGATTGTGGTGTTGCAATATTAGGTAGCGAAGATAATAGCTTTTGGCACGATCAAAAAGGTTCAGGTATTAATGCGATTCGTACCCGTAATTTAATTGAAAGTGCGGATATTGTTGTAGTGCGTTTTGGCGATAAGTATCGCCAATGGAATGCGGCGTTTGATGCAGGTTATGCTTCTGCATTGGGGAAATCAATTATTACGTTACATGATTCAGAACTTAACCATGCCTTAAAGGAAGTGGATGGTGCAGCAAATGCCGTGTGTCAAACACCGGAACAGGTTGTTGAAATATTAAAATATGTTATGAGTAATTAAGTGCAGATTAAAAAGCCCGCATAAGCGGGCTTTTTAATGAGTAGAGAACATAGTTTATAACTAACTAGTACGACGTCGTTTAAATCCAAAGAAACCCAGAAGAGCCGAACCAAATAGAATTGCGGCGCCAGGTATTGGAACAGGTGACGGTGCGATTTCAAGTCCAGCTAAAGCAAAATCACTGAAGCAATCTCTATAGCCTTTAAGTAGAATGGATGTTAAGCCGCCACCTTCTACTGCAGTATACTCTACTGAAAAGAAGCCACCAGCTACGCCGTTACCACCTGTGACCGTTTTTGTAACGTCATTACTATTAATTATAACGGCTTTTTCTCCTGTTTTTTCTGCACCAAACAGATCAAGAAGATAAATTTTTGTTACATCAACAGCTTCAGCAAACTCAATCAAAAGTTGTTCACCATAACTAATTTCATCATTATTTCTTGACCCTTTTTGAATACCTATCCCATCACCTACGCATGCTAAATCATGTATGGCTGATCCCGCTTTACAACCATTTACTTCATTCCTGCTATCGTTGAAAGATAAATAATGCCAAGACTTACTTGTCGATAATGTTACATTTCCATAGGTTGCGCTGGTGTTCCCGGAACCGATTGCGCTTTGCCAGTTGGAATCAGTAAAATCAACACTTACTGCTTGAGCAGATACTGAAACAGTAAATATGGCCAATATAAATGAAATGCGTTTTAACATGAGAAACCCCAATTTTTCTCTAATGATTTGGGTTGATTATACCGCTTAAGGCTAAGGAAATTATATGACCTGATCGGGTCATTTTTGAATCTTATATCCATATAAATCAACAAGTTAAGTATTGTAATAAAGTTTTATTTTGCTGAATAGTTATTTTTCAGAGGCTGGAAATAGGTAAAAGTTGTTTAAACCACAGACGTATGCGATATGATTAAATTTTAATACTGTGGATATGACGAGATAATGGCTAACGATAATAAGCAGAGTATGCAATTTTTATTTGGAGATCGTGAGTTGATTCTCAAGGTTGCTGATCTTCTTGCTGCGCCGGTCGATGTCATTGTTAATCCGGCAAATAGTGGTTTGTCGCATGGTGGTGGGGTCGCAGGGCAAATTTCACAACAGGGTGGAGATATCATTCAGCAAGAAAGTGATCTGTTTATAAAAGAACATGGTGAACTTGAAAGTGGGATGGTGGCTTTTACCTCTGCGGGTCAATTGTCGTATGAAGCGATAATTCATGCTGTTGGACCGCGAATGGGTGAAGGCCATGAACAGAAGAAAATTGAACAGGCTGTTTCCAGGAGTTTGATGTTATGCAATATGCATGATTGGAATTCTGTCGCATTCCCGGCCATTAGTGCGGGGATATTCGGCGTACCGCTAGACATCTGTGCCCGTGCTTTTTTCCGCGCAATTACTTCTTTTTGGGATGCGCGAATGGACACGTCACCGGAAAAAGTCATTATTTGCTTAACTGAAAAAAACTTTCAGGCTTTTTTTGATGCGTTTCGCCTGGAATCAAGACAACCAGAAGAAGAAATACATCAGAAGAATAAAAACGTATCAATTAAACACGTATCTGAAGCTGAGCTACCAACGGGTGTTGTCGAGTTAAGTGAACTGGATATGCCAGAGTCAGAAGATGATGATGTTAATGACTGGTTCAAATAACTAAACATACTTTTAACTTGCACTTGTGTACCATGGTTTAAGTATAGGTAATCTATATGAAATAGATGTTTACTATCTGGTGGAACGGGTGAAGTTATGAATGAGAAAATAAAAGGCATTGTTGAAAAAATTCATGAGCTTGAAGAAGAGTTACGTACTTTACTTTATGAACAACAAAGCCAATTCTCATATAAGGTTGCGGGTAAGCGGGTTGAGTTTGAAAAAAGTATACGTGAAGTACATAAAAAGTTAAAAACCAGTTGGTTTTACTGGTTTATTACAGTTAGTCCAAAACATTTATTGTCTGGTCCAGTTATATACGGTTTGATAGTCCCGCTAATAGCGTTCGATATAGCGATAAGCTTTTATCAATTTTTCTGTTTTCGTTTATATGGTATTCCGCGGGTAAAAAGATCTGAATATTATATTTTTGATCACCGGCACCTGGCCTATCTAAATCTTTTTGAAAAAATTAATTGTCTTTACTGTAGTTATGCTGTTGGAATGATTAATTATTCTCGTGAAATTGCATCGCGCACCGAGCAATACTGGTGCCCGATTAAACATGCACATAAGATGATCGATGTGCATCATCGTTATACCGACTTTCTTGATTATGGTAATGCCGAAGATTTTCAGAAAAAAATGCAGCAAATAAGAACAGAACTACAACAACAAGGATAAAGAACTCTTTTACTCCAACGCTATTGTTGTTCAACTAAAGGGAAAATTTTCTCGTTTTCATAGGCTAAACGATCCCTAATCAAGCTGAAAATTTCATCACATTCTTTACTTAGAGTATCGTGTTCTGAACCAGAGACCGGCGACGACGTCCAATGTCGGACAAAGCCGGAGAAACGGTGTTTGATTTCTTTGGCGCTGTCATGAAATGCTTTAGCAACACGACTGACTTTTTCATCGTCAGTGTGTAGCAAGGCAGCATAAATAGTGTTGTCTTCAAATACGAGGTGTACCCATACCTTTTCTTTAAAGCGCTTCATTAACTCGCCGACATAAGGATTGTCATGTAATGACTGTTGTTTCATCAACACGGACAGGACATCACATAGCTGTGAAATTTCCTGGTTTTGTGTTTTTAGTTCGTTTAACGAATACATGTATGTACCTTTGTTGATGAAATATTCACAAGAGAATCAAGCTTCTTTGATCATTCGTAATAAGTTGTCTTTCAGATTCAGACGTTGTTTTTTCTTCTCTTCTACATATTCATCCGATGGTGTTTCTTCTCCTGTTTCAATACGATGAATTTCATGGTCAACTTCATGATATTCGTCAAATAAACGTGCAAAGTGATTATCAGTCATCTTCAGGTTGTGAATGGTTTCACGGTGTTCGGGTAACTCATGAATAAGATCATGTTTTTCATTTAACATATAATTTTCTCCATTTAAGATTCTAATTTTTCTGCGCAATTTACACAATATGTCGTAAAGGGCAGAGACTCAAGACGAGGCTCTGGAATATCTTCGCCACAGGCACTACAGGAAAAATATTCACCTGAGTCGATGCGTTGCAGAGCCTGGTTTATCATCGATAGCTCTTGTTCTGAGGCATTACCGAGAGATTCAAGTACTTCGTCGTTTTCACGTTCTGTTGCCTGTTCTGTCCAGTCTGATGACATCTCTTCATGTTTAATGTCTTTATCGATGGCGCTTATACGTTGGCTGATTTCATTTTTTAACGTTGTTAGTTTTTGCTTGAAATACTCTGGATTTTTCATACTTTATTTGCCTTAATCTTGATTATGTAACAACTGCGGCTGCGTAATTTCATTATGTAGACTTTAGTAGATTTAGTGATCTAAGAGTCTGATCTGTATCAAATAGCGGGCGAATAATAGGCAGAATAAGGGCTGAAATAAGAACGAATTTTAGCTGACAGCTAGCCTGGTAAATTACTCAAAAATTAATTTATCCATGCATCAGAACTCTCTAATACCTAGTACCCTAGTAAAGTAGTAAACTACTCTCAAAATTTGAGTGGCTTAATGTAGCCGCGTTGTTAAATCAATATTGAGGTGTTTTATGAGTTCACAAGAAGATGTACAAGATTCGACTGTTTTACGTACTTTAATGCTTTTAACAGGAACATTATTTGCCTTTTTCGTGGCGATGATATTTTTAGCTCGTTCTATCGTATATTAATGCTGAAAAATGAGCCTTGTTAAGGCTCTGAATATCTATAAAAGCCGTCATATCATTCTGATATGGCGGCTTTTTTATGGCATTAAATTAACTTTTATTTTCAACTCGCCGATATCTTAAGCTGAAGCCAGAAAGAATTAACGGGATGTATCATGGTCGATCTTAAAGAACTATTAGGATTAAACGATTTTAAAAAACTGGACGATGCGGCAATGGTAGATGTTGCCGAACATGCCGAAATTAAAGCATATGCTGAAAATGATCGGCTTGTTGCAGAACAAATGGCGGGGTATACACTTTACCTGTTAGAAGGTGAGATTGATTTACAAGCCACAGGTGGTATTCAAACATTGGTTTTTGCTGACTCCGAGCGAGGCCAGGAACCCCTTTTCTTTTCAGACACCCCCGGACATTATGGTCGTTGTCTTAGCGCTTGCAAAGTGTTGCTGGTAGGAAGAGAGACAATTGAAAAATATGGTTTGAACCATGACCGCTTTAAAACGGATATAAATTATGCTGATTTTGAAACATTACTAGGTAATACCAGCCTGGCGTTGTTTGATGAAATCACTGAACTCTTTAAAAGTAAATCCATTACATTACCCAGCCTGCCGGAAATCGCGTTATATATAAATTCGGCACTAGAAAAAGATGATGTCAGTACAAAAAAACTTTCAAAAATAATTCAAATGGATCCTGTTATAGCGGCTCGTGTCGTTCAGGTTGCGAATAGTCCGTTGTATGGTGATACAGAAAATAATTCGATTCAGGATGCATTAGCAAGAATTGGTCTTGATGGTGTGCGTACTATTGTCATGGGTGTGGTGTTACGTGATCTGTTTATGCCGAACACGCAACCTGTTATTGATGCCATGACTCAATTTTATGAACATAGTATTCGTACCGGCGTTATTTGTTATGCCCTGGCGAAAAAGTTAAAAGGTTTTAATAGTGACCAGGCATTTATGGCAGGAATTCTTCATGACATTGGCGTTGTACCTATTTTAGTCGTCGCAGATCGTCATCCGCAGATAGCGGAAAAAGAAAATAATCTTGCGGCCGTTTTAATACATTTGAAAAGTTATATCGGTGGTATGGTGTTACAACAGTGGGGCTTCGCCGATAAATTTATTGACGTTGCCAAACATAGTTATGACTGGAACCGTAAAGTTGAACAGGCTGATTATTGTGATTTAGTGCAAGTCGCATTAATGCATTCACACTTACTTGGTGGTCGCAGGATTAAAGGGCCTGAATTATCCGGGTTGCCCGCTTTCAAGCGACTGGGTTTTGATAAAGTGAACCCCGTAGATAATATACAAACGCTAAAAGAATTAAGTTTACGCGTTAAAGATATGATTAAAATGATTTGTAAGTAGTTAAATTTTTACTGTTAAAATAATAAGACAGGTGTTCGTGGTTATATTTTAAATTACTTTAAGACTTAAAAATAATACGCAGCCTGCTAAATGATAAAATCATTAAGGATAAATTGGGATAATGGTAGCAAGAACAATAAAATCAAGCCGTATAATTATTGTTAATACAGTATTAACTTTGGTTATTATCTCGGTTTTAATTTTCCAGAACATTTATTTTCTGGAAAAAAATAATGCAATACAATCTAATATAGATAAAGTCTACACTCGAAAAATTGATGTTATTATGCGCATGACAAAAATCGTACGTGAGCGCTCTCTTCACATGTTAACAATGTATTTATCCAAAGATGAATGGGAAAACGATAAGATATTTTTAGAATTTCATAAATTAAAACTTGTTTTTTTAAAGCTGAATGATGAGCTTAAAAATTTAGGTTTACATGAAACTGAAAAAACACTTTTCGAGAAAATTCATAATATTCTTAATAAAACTGAATCGATACAAATTGATATTATAGAACGAATACAATCAGGAGGTGATAAACGGGTTCATTCTGATATATCGGAAAAAGATTTGCCCTTGGAATATAAAGTACTTGGAATATTCGACTCATTAATTGAAAAAATCAGAAGTAATGCCAATAAAGCTCGAGAGAATGCAAAAGAACAATACCTTGAATCGATTAGTTTAATCTTAATAATTGCAGTGTTGGTATATATTGTAATAATTATTTTAATGCGAAGGTCATTATATCAACTGACTAAAATTGAATCAGGACTGATTAGTGAGGCTGAATCATTGAGTTGGGATGCAACTCATGATGCTTTAACTAATGTCTATAATCGTCGCTGGTTACAACATAAGTTTGAATTACTTCAAGATGAACAACAGAGTAGCTTAATAAAAAATTCATTGTTATATATTGATTTAGATGAGTTTAAACCCGTTAATGATAATTATGGCCATGTTGTTGGAGATGAATTTCTTTGTGGGATTACGCGAGAACTAGAAAAATGTATTCGTCAGAATGATACCCTGGCAAGAATGGGGGGCGATGAATTTTCGATTTTGCTTGAGAATTGTGATGTTGATAAGGCAACGGAAATTACTGGGTGCCTGATTAAGCGGGTGACTAAATTTTCACTGCTAGTTGAACAGCAACGAATAAGTATAACCGGATGTAGTATCGGTATACGTGAATTTGTCGGAGGTGATATTAGTTTCGAAACGCTGGTTAAACAGGCAGATGCTGAGTGTTATGCTGCCAAACGAAACGGAAAGAACAGGTATAATATTTATTCTCAATAAAATTTTAAAAAAAGGGGGTAGTCACTAATTACTAACCCCCTTTAAGTGTATAACTAATATAAAGACTTTATGTTAGTTATGAATACACTCCCTGATGTTCAATATTGAAGGTTTTTAAAATGCCATTAAAAGCCCTGTTGCTCGCCGCTTGCACAACGGCATCAAAAATTTCTCTATCTTCCCATCCTTGCTTCTTGGCTTCATCCATATCAGCCTGGCTCACATCAGCAGGCGCATCCACAGATTTTATTGCCAACTGTAATAGTGATTTTTCCTTTTCGATTAATGGCGCCATTTCAGGTTTACCACGAGAGGCTCGGACATCATCCAAATCTAATCCCAGGTTGCTAAGGAATCCTTCATTTAGTTCTACGCAGTAACTGCAACCGGCATCCCATGAAACCTGGTAGCGTATCATTGCTGTTAATTCAGGAGGTAGTTGGGTTCCGCCCATATTGAAGTAGCTGATAGTACCGACAAATGTTTCAAGCAGTGGAGGGCTAATGCTGTAAAGGCGAAGTCCATCTGGAACAAAACCAAGGTGCTGTTCGATGTTTCCGAGAATGCCATTAACGCGATCTTCTTCACCAGAAGGGACTTGCGGAAAAATTAAAGCGTGTTCCGTTTTATTAGTTGCTGTGTTTTGCATGTTATTACTCCATGTAATTAAATTTTTTAAATATTAGATGACCGGTCGGTCAAGTTGTTAAGCGCTAGGTAAAGATGTTCATTTATTTCTCCTTAATTAAGTGAGGTTAGAGTCGAATTTGTAGTGCGGCCGGTAAGAGCTGCTTTAGTAGGTTTGGATCGTTCTGTGTCTTTGCGAGTAACATGGTGCCTTCAAGATAAGCCAGCATGGCTTGTGCCGTCGCATCCACGTTGTTAATTTTGTCCAGTTCATTGTTATCAACGGCTTCTTGTAAGGTGGTACTGAAGATGCCATAAAGGCTAGCAAAGGATTTATCGAGTTTGCGGCGAATATCCTCGTCCTGGGTAGACATTTCAGTGGCGAGATTACCAAATGGACAACCGTATACGTGGCCAGTCTGTTGGTGAATTGTTGTTTGCATTTCAATGGTTAAATCAATAAAACACTGTAACCGCTCGAGTGGCGCCAAGGCAGAATTAAATGCCTGGTCGATTAAGCTCACTTTCATATCAGCCGCATTTTTATCAATGACCGCCAGCGTAAGATCCTGTTTACTTGGGAAAAAATGATAAAAGCTACCTTTTTTAACCTTGGCTTTTGCACAGATTGCTGCAACACCAACATCTGAGTAGCTGCTTGCATGCATTAGTTCCTGAGCGGACTCAATGATGCGTTGATAGGTGTCGGCTTGCTCATTCATGGATTTGATTATAGTAGACCGATCGGTCAAGTCAAGTCGCAAATAATTGTTTTGAAAAAAGTGAGAAAAATTATTGTAACTCTGAAAAACAGAGTTATAATTACTTTGTTTTTCAGAGTAAGTATTTAGTCAAGGAGATAATCATGATGAATCAAACCGTTTCAAGTAGCAGTCAGTTAGATGCCATTTATTCTATGATGGAAGATGGCCAACACAGTGTCAAAATGGAGCGACATTCACTTTTGATCTGGGGACTTACGGCTGCAGTTTTAATCTTGATAACAGATTTACTTTTTAATCCACAGACGATTAGTGTTCGTTGGCAGTTAATTCTTTCTCAGACAATGTTCATTTCTATAATTTTATTTCTTGCAGGAGTCTGGGATTTAAAGCTTACGCGTAAAGTGCGGCAACAACGTGATGAAAGCATTTCATTTATCCAATTGCAACTAACAAAAGTTTGGTGGTTTTTTGTTGCCTTAATTGTGTTGCTCAATGTGGGAATGAATTTTTTTGGTGGTGGATACATGTTTTATGGCTTGACCATCGCTCTAATTGGAATGGCTTTTTATGTTCAAGGTTTGTTTTCTACTCAAATGCTGAAATGGATCGGTTTAATGTTGATATTAATCGGGCTTGCCAGTGTGGCACTTAATTTACATTTTCTAGCGACTAAATGGTTAGCCGCAGGTGTGTTTGGTTTAGGTTTACCAATGCTCGCCTTTATTCTTGAAAAACCATCCACCCATTCTACTTTATTAAAACGTATTATTTTATCTTTGATTTGGTTTGGGGTAGTTATCTTTCCTTCCATGTTTGCATTTCAAAGTGAATCAACCTTTGAGCCTGTGGGATTAGTAAAAAGAAATTTTTCTGAGTATAAATCTTTAAATGCCACCGTTGCGGCAGAAAAACAAATTATTCACTTCACTGCGGGTACATCTATACCTGTAAATATAACCATGGATGGTAATATTCTTGAGATGGAAGCTTCTAAAGATTTAGTAATGAAGTTAACAAAAGACATTAGTGTTGTTATTGAAAATGGAAAAACAAGCGGCCATTATAAAATTGCAGGAGCAAAATGGACGAATAAGTTAACTCAAATCCAAACTAAAAAATTTAAAATGGAATCTATTATAGAGCAACAAAAAGGACCATATGTGAATCTCAATTTTAATCTGCAAATAAAGTAAATAGTGATAATGGAAAATAATTCAGAACTCGATGTTGTATTACATCAACCTTTACGCACCCGAATAGTGGCTTATTTATCCACGCGTGAAGAAGCTACATTTACTGAATTAAAAAAATTACTTGATGTGACTGACGGTAATCTTGAAGCACATATTAAAAAGTTACGTGCAGCAGAATATGTTGTAACCCATAAGGAAAAAGGACAGGGGCGACCGCAAACATTTTATCGTTTAACAGCATCAGGAAAAAATGCCTTTAAACACTATGTTGATCAGCTGCAAAATTTATTAAATATTTAGGAGAAATAGATAATGAACATTTTAAATATAATATTTGCAGCAACCGTGGCTATATTATTTTCTGGTTGTGCATCCATGTTTGTGCCGGACAGCGACATAATTAATAAAGTACCCATTTTGGAAATGGGCAGCAAGAAGATAAAACCGGAAAATAATAAATTTATATTACATATTCCAGCAGGGGCAAAAATTCCGGTTCAGCTGAGTATTAAGGGTAGTTTGATTTCTGTTCCAGTTGAAAATAGATCTGTAACTACACTTAACCAGGAACTGTATGTATACAAATATTGGGCGAGTCTGGACGGTAAAAACTGGCAGCCAACGGCTGATGTTATCGAAATGCCGATTGCTATCGGTGTTGGCCCTGAAGGTGGCCAGGTCAATATAACGGTGGATAGGAAAGAGTAGTTGCCAATTTTTTACTGAATATAAGTTATATTATGCTGATATTCGCAACAAATATCGGCATAAGCCAGCAAGCGTAAACTTTTTATTCTTAATTATTCCTTAAATTAACCCTCTACTATGAATGGTTATTATTAAAGGACTAACCTCTAACATTTTTATTTCCGAAATAATCATAAAACGACCATTAAAAACCTTAATGTTTTACACATTTTGGTTCTCTATAGAGTATAATGCGCGGCTATTTTTTGATGAATTATTATTCACAACCCGAATTTTGGTCGTGGACACGTAGTTTTGTAAACGTTACGTGCCACATTAGATTTTTTAACGTTTTATTAATATTAGAGTAGCAAAACGATGGCTGATTTAGACAAGTATAGGAACATAGGTATTTTCGCACACGTGGATGCCGGTAAAACTACAACTACAGAACGTATTTTGAAGTTGACCGGAATAATACATAAAACTGGTGAAGTACATGACGGTGAATCAACCACAGATTTCATGGAACAGGAAGCTGAGCGTGGTATCACTATTCAATCAGCAGCCATTTCATGTGAATGGGATGGTCATCGCTTCAACATCATCGACACACCGGGTCACGTTGATTTCACTATCGAAGTATATCGCTCTCTTAAAGTGCTTGATGGTGGTATCGGTGTTTTCTGTGCCTCTGGTGGTGTAGAACCACAATCAGAAACGAACTGGCGTTATGCAAATGACTCAGGTGTTTCTCGTATCATTTTTGTTAATAAATTGGATCGTATGGGTGGTGATTTTTACCGCGTAGTTGATCAAGTTGAAAACGTATTGGGCGCAAATCCACTCGTTATGGTTTTACCAATTGGTATCGAAGACGACTTTACTGGTGTTGTTGATCTTTTATCTCGTAAAGCTTACGTATGGGATGACACTGGTTTACCAGAAAACTTTAAAGTTGAAGAGCCACCAGCAGACATGGCGGATGCCATTGAAGAATGGCGTGAAAAGCTCATCGAAACAGCGGTTGAGCAAGATGACGACTTAATGGAAAAATATCTTGAGGGCGAAGAGCCTTCAATAGATGACATTAAGCGTTGTATCCGTAAAGGGACTATCGCATTAGACTTCTTCCCTACGTATTGTGGTTCGGCATTCAAAAACAAGGGTATTCAATTAGTATTGGATGCGGTTGTTGATTTCTTACCGAACCCAACAGAAGTTATCCCACAACCTATTACTGATGAAGAGGGTAATGAGACGGGTGAATCTGCTATTGTCGATGCTAAAGAACCTTTCCGCGCTTTGGCCTTTAAAATTATGGATGACCGTTACGGTGCACTAACTTTTGTCCGTGTTTATTCAGGTGTAATTAATAAGGGTGATTCAGTTTTAAATACCTTTACGGGTAAAACAGAGCGTATCGGCCGCATTGTAGAGATGAAAGCCGATGAGCGTGTTGAACTTGATGGTGCGAGTGCCGGTGATATCGTTGCTTTCGTTGGTTTGAAAAATGTGCAAACAGGTCACACACTTTGTGATCCGAAACACCCAGGCACATTAGAGCCAATGATCTTCCCTGATCCCGTTATTTCAATTGCGGTTGCGCCTAAAGATAAAGCAGCAGCAGAAAAAATGGGTATTGCGATTGGTAAAATGGTTAAGGAAGATCCCTCTTTCCGTGTTGAGACTGATGACGACAGTGGCGAAACTATCCTTAAAGGGATGGGCGAACTTCACTTAGATATCAAAATTGATATTATGAAGCGTACACATGGCGTTGAAGTAACAGTAGGCGCACCGCAAGTTGCCTACCGTGAAACGATTACACAGACCATTGAAGACAGTTACACGCATAAGAAACAATCTGGTGGTTCAGGTCAGTTTGGTAAAATTGATTATATTATTGAACCAGGCGAACCAGGTACTGGTTATGAGTTTGAATCAAAAGTAACCGGTGGTAACGTGCCACGTGAATTCTGGCCTGCAATTGAAAAAGGATTTGAAATGATGAGTGAAAAGGGTGTTCTTGCGGGCTTCCCTTGTTTAGATTTTAAAGTTACCTTGATGGACGGTGCTTCCCACGCAGTGGATTCATCTGCAATGGCCTTTGAGTTAGCTGCTAAAGGGGCTTATCGTCAGTCAATGACTAAAGCCGGTCCTCAGTTAATGGAACCTATTATGAAGGTCGATGTATTTACACCAGAAGATCATGTAGGTGATGTTATTGGTGATTTAAACCGTCGTCGTGGCATGATTTCTGGTCAGGATGCGGGCGCATCAGGTGTTCGTATTAAAGCAGAATGTCCACTTTCTGAAATGTTTGGTTACATTGGTGACTTACGTACGATGACTTCGGGTCGTGGTCAGTTCTCAATGGAATTCTTACACTACTCACCTTGTCCGAAGAATGTAGCAGAAGAAGTTATTAAAGAGACTAAAGAACGCGAGGAAGCGGCTAAGAAATAAAATAAACTATTACGCTTGCAACTACGGCGTTGGAAACTTATTCAAAATGCTCATGTACATGAACAAGGATGTTCAAGTGTCGTGTAGCACAGGGATGTGCGAGAACGACCTTATTGTATATTCCGCTTTTTCATAAATTTTCGCCTTGTTCTTGCAGCGCTCATAACGTTTATTATTTAGCCGTTAAATAAAAAGTCCGGTGAGAAATCATCGGCCTTTTTTTATGTTTTTACATAGAAGTTAATGATGAGTACTCATAAAGTCGGGAATAAATTCATCAACATTACGATTCTCAGAGTGCAGTGCTAAATAGCCTTCCAACCAATCCTCAGTTTGATGTTTACTATGAAAAGGCCCCATCAAATGCTGGCTGCCAATAAGCTTGTGTTTTGACCCATTAAGAAATTTATCATCTGATTCACGCATTACAACATACCAACCATCTTGATCATTAAATATACGAGAAGTATCAAAAGTAGACCGCATGGCTTTTTCCTCATAAAACATACACGTTTAGTGTATATATAATTAAAAATAGATACATCAACAGGGTATATAACAAAATTTAGCAAATTAGAGATAAATATATATTGGTGAAACTGAGTATTTTATATAGGGGATATGCTGTATTTTTATATAGGTAAATCGGAATAATTAAATCTAGCATCAAAAAATGCTTTATTAATGAACTAGCTCCGCGCCATATTATACTTTTGACTGGAATAAGATCGTATATCGGGTTTAAATACCGTGTTAATGTTATATTTAATATAGGTTATTTGGATTGGCCGATGTTACCGCATAATTATAAATTTTCAGGGTAGTAAATGAATTATATCGATGTTTTTAATGGGGATGCAGATGGGATATGTGCGTTACACCAGCTACGCTTAGCGAATCCTTTAGACAGTACATTAGTCACCGGGGTTAAGCGTGATATTAATTTATTGAAGAAAGTGCAGGTGAGCCATGATGACGTTATAACGGTGTTGGATATATCACTGGATAAAAATCGTGATGAGCTTTTAAGTTGCCTGGATGCAGGTGCTAAAATTCAGTATTTTGATCACCATTTTGCCGGTGAAATTCCTGAAAATGAAAATTTAATGACGTTTATCGATACCGATGCCAATATGTGTACCAGCTTATTGGTTAATAATTATTTAGATGGCAAATATTTAAGTTGGGCTGTTACAGCCGCTTATGGCGATAATCTTTTTGTTGCGGCTGAAACTGCGGCCAAACCATTAAATTTATCTGATGCAGAACTAGAACAATTAAAACTGCTCGGTACATGCATTAATTACAATGGCTATGGCGCGTCGTTGCAGGATCTTATTTTTACGCCTGACACCTTATACCAAAAAATTAAGCCTTACGCAGACCCTTTTGATTTTATTAAGCATGAACCCGCTTATCAGACTTTGCTGAGTGGTTATCAGGAAGATTTAAAAAATGCAGAGGCGATAAAAGCAGAATACATCAGCGATAGTCATGCTCTTTATATTCTGGATAATCAAAAGTGGGCAAGACGGGTAAGTGGTGTTTTTGCTAATCAACTTGCGCAAGAAAATCCAAACAGGGCGCATGCCATGTTAACAAAAGATAAAAACGCTAATTTTGTTGTTAGCGTGCGGGCACCATTGAATAACAAAACCGGTGCCGATGAACTTTGCCGACAATTTGAAACGGGTGGGGGGCGCAAAGCCGCTGCCGGTATAAACTGCCTGGCAAAAACAGACTATGAGAATTTTAAAGCAGCCTTCTTAGCAGCCTTTAATTAGGGGCTGTTAACCTTAGATTGAAGGTCTTACACATTCAAAAGTTGTCGTACTCATTTTCGTCAGTGAGTCGTCATCCTGTTGCTGAACCACCGATTTAAGTACTCGTGGTACTTTGTTATATTTAGCACAATGACTTTCAGCGCTTTGATATGCCCTTGAGTGCTTTTCTTTAATGATATTAATAATGGTTATGCCACGTGGACTTTTGTCCCGATATTGCATTTCATTCGTCGTGGCAGAGCATGAAATTAATGAGATAAGGGCAAACGGTATTAGTACTTTACGCATTGTTTAAGCCACCTTAATTAAAATTAAATCTAAGTTTTTAATAGCAAATTAGCTGTTTTTATCAGTTAATTATATTCCACTGAGTGAGTGTTTGTAACTGTGAATCTAAAAACTATACGTATTTTGAGCCATGAGATCTTGAAGAGCTGGTACATGTAAAAGGGGGGCGCTTTGCGCAAATTACTGAATGATCCACATCACGCGGCATTGAGTTAGGAAAAATGACCAATTTTAGTCAGGCGATGACATCTCCATATTTTTTGTGCAGAACTAATAGTCGAAATCACGGTCTCAAACGTATATCTTCTTTAAGAACTCAGGTTCCATGTGATTAATTTGTGACAATTCAATGGTAGGTTGACAGGATGTCTATGTCCAGAAAAAAAATATTAATAATTGAAGATCATACCGACCTGGCTAATATATTAAGCCTGCATCTTTCAGATCTGGATTATGAGGTTAAGCATGCCGATGATGGTTTAAAGGGCTTGAACTATATAGAAAATGAATCCTTTGACCTTGTGATTTTAGATTTAATGTTGCCCGGTATGGATGGTATTGAAATCTGTCGCCGCATACGTCATCAAAATAATTACACCCCGGTATTAATGTTAACATCAAAATCATCTGAAATAGATCGTGTATTAGGACTGGAAATTGGTGCAGATGACTATGTGACAAAACCTTTTAGCGTAAGGGAAGTGATGGCGAGAATAAAAGCACTATTTCGCCGGGTTGAAGCATTCTCAATTTCATCCGTTGCAAATGAAGAAGAGTCTAACGTGGTCTTCGGAAAGCTTGAGGTCGACATTGACACTCATAAAGTTTCGATTGAAGGCCGTTTGATTGATCTTACCGCCAGAGAATTTGAATTATTACACCATTTTGTTAAACGTCCCGGTCGTGTTTATTCTCGTGCCCAGCTACTTGATATGGTTTGGGGCTATGGCCATGAAGGCTATGAGCATACTGTTAACTCTCATATAAATCGTTTAAGAGCAAAAATAGAAAATGATCCAACTAACCCTGAATATATTCTGACGATATGGGGTGTGGGCTATAAATTTAATGATGTCGTGAGTGTATAGTTTATGTTTAGTCGTATTTCAAACCGCTTATTTCTGACACAGTTATTCTTACTTATTATTCTCTCCAGTATATTTATCGGTATGTTTGTTTATACCGCACCATTATTTTTACTGGAACTAAATCAACGTCTTAACATTGATCTTGCCGATAATATTGTTAAAGAAAAAAAGATGATTCTGAACAAAAAAGTGAATCAAAAAGCCATGAAGGCTGTACTCAATGGTATGATGCTGGTTAATCCAGGTATAGAAATATATATTACTGATCCAAATGGGAAAATTATGGCTTATTCTGCACCTGAAGGTGTAGTTAAAAGAGATAACATTTCTATACAGCCGGTAAAGAATTTTCTTGAGTCTAAAACTAACTTGCCCATCTTAGGGAATGATCCACGTTCCGATTATTTAAATAAAGCTTTTTCTGTGGCGCCAATTATAAATGGGGACAGGCTTGATGGTTATTTATATATTGTATTAGGTGGCCAGGCGTATGATTCAATTTTTAACTATTTAGAGTCAAGCTATTTATTACGAAGCTGGCTTGTTGCGATTTTCATCAGTGTTTTAGTTGCATCACTAATTGGTTATATATTGTTTCGCTATATTACTCGCCGGGTATATGTATTGTCCGATGCAATGGAACAGTTTAAAAAAACAGATTTTACACAGCCTGTTTTATTGCCGGTTCGATTTAATGGAAGAAAAGGCGACGAAATTGATCATCTGGGGTCTACTTTTTTACAAATGTCAGATCGAATTATTCAGCAGGTCAAACTTTTAAAACACAATGATAACTCCAGGCGGGAATTAATTGCGAATGTGTCACATGATTTACGAACACCGCTGGCATCATTACAAGGTTATCTTGAGACTTTGTTATTAAAAAAAGAAAAACTATCTGAATCAGAATCATTAGAATATGTTAAAACAGCATTTGAAAATAGTCAGCGGCTGCAAAAATTAATTTCTGAATTATTTGAGCTGGCAAGTTTAGAAAATAATGATGCAACACTTCATTTTGAAGCTTTTTCTTTGAGTGAGTTGGCGCAGGATGTTAGTCAAAAGTTTAAGTTACGTGCAAAAAATAAAGATATCACTCTTAAAACTAAAATACCCGAAAAACCTGTTTTTGTTTCCGCTGATATAGGCTTAATCCAACGCGTGTTAGAAAATCTAATTGATAACGCGATAAAGTACACACCAGACGGTGGATGCGTAGAAATAATATTAGGTACAAATGAATCATCTGTGGCAACGGCGATTAGAGACAGCGGACAAGGAATCTCTGAGGAAGATGCCCAGCACGTATTTGAAAGATTCTATCGAATAGAAAAACATCGTGACGAAGATGGTTCTGGCCTTGGATTGGCTATCGTAAAAAGAATAATGCAATTACATAATAGCTCTATATCCGTTTCTCCCGCTCCGGATAAAGGCACTATTTTTTCATTTGATTTACCTTATGCGACGTTGTAAATATTTTTAATGTGCATGCTTCAGATTAAGTGAGCGTGACAAACATGTGATGTTTTCGTGACTCCAGTAGAACAATATTTGTTCATTCTTATATTTCATTACTAAATGATCGAAATATAAATACCTCGGAGGTATGAAATGAATAAAATATCTGGAATGTTTGTTTTACTCGCAATGGGAACGATGGGGTCAAGTTCAGTCATGGCTGGTAATATGGCGGATTATAGTATTACTATTACTAATGCGACTGCTCACCATGTGATTACCCCACCATTAATTGTTATCCATAATAAACGCTATAAATTATTTGAAGTTACCAATGTAGCAAGCGAAGGATTAGCAACACTGGCAGAAAGCGGGAATAATTCAGTATTAGCAAATGAAGTGAATGCTGCCCATGGTGTTATTCAGGTGATTGCTGGTTCGGCTCCTATTGTTTACGCTAACTCTCGCACTTATAAATTTAGCGCGCCAAAAAAAGCACATTTAAGTTTTAGCGCCATGCTAGCGACGACAAATGATGCATTTGCAGGTCTTTCTGGTGTTAGCTTACCGAAGAAGAGTGTAACGTATATGGCTGCAACCTATGATGCAGGCTCTGAAGATAATAACGAATTATGCATAGATATTCCTGGGCCACCATGTGGTGGAACGAATGCGACAATCGTAGGTGATGGAGAAGGCTTTATTACCGTACACAATGGAGTCAGTGGGGTTGGTGATTTAGCTCCATCTCACCTGGACTGGCGCGGTGCTACAGCGATCGTAACAATTAACCGTATAGATGATTAAATACCGTTGTTAGAAATAGTAAAGACCATTAAGCTGGCTATTAAAAATGATATGCCAGCTTGATGGTTTTTCTTAACAAGAGAAGAAGGAAAAGTGAATAATGATTAAAACGAGTTTTATATTATATATCATCTTATTGAATTCACTTTTCGCAGATGTAAGCGGTACCTTACAACTTGAAAGTGGGGTTAATCGAAATACACTTATTGAATTATATACGTCTGAAGGATGTAGCAGTTGCCCACCGGCTGAAGAATTCCTTAACAGTATAAAAGGTCGCAAGGATCTCTGGAAAAAATGGATACCTGTCGCCTTTCATGTTGATTACTGGGATTATATTGGCTGGAAAGATCCTTATGCCATGAAAAAATATGGTCAACGTCAGTCTCACTATGCAAGACTAAAACGCGCTTCAACTGTGTATACCCCCGCTTTTATGGTTAATGGTGAAAGTTGGCGTAGGGGAATATTTTCAAGAACACTGCCAGACAAAACATCAGCAGTTGGAAAGCTTGTCTTATCGGTTAATAACAAAAATATTCAGGCAACCTATCAATCTAAAATTAAATCTGCTTTAAAATTAAACGTTGCTGTCTTAGCTATGGACTTAACGAGCGTCATTGAACGTGGCGAGAATGAAGGTCGAACGGCCCAACATGAATTTGTAGTGGTGGGTTTTAACTCAACAGCAAGTAAAAATTTAAACTGGAAAACGAAACTGCCTAAACTACATTACACTAAAGCTAAAAAATATGCGTTAGCCGCCTGGGTAAGTAAAACTGATGATCCAACGCCTATTCAGGCCGTTGGTGGAATATTTTCAACAACTAAACATCGCTAGTTTGTAATAATATTCAAGTTGATTTTATCTGGCGTTGCGATTGTCTCACAATATCAGATAAAATAGCTTAAATCTCGCTTGGTGCTATAGACCACTTAATACCCCAGCCTGAGTGGTTAGTTTTTTCTAAACAAACAACGGTTCCGGTTTCAAAAGTAATAGCTGATAAATAAGAATCTATACCCGTTAATAGAGTTATTAAATTAGGAATAAAAGGGAGATGGCTGGTTATCAAGGTATCTTCATCCCAACTATTTATTTCCGGGATGATTAAACTGGGATCATCGTTAGGTGTAATATGTTGATGTAATACTGGCGTTATATCAGGAGCGATAGTCTGAATCATTATCCCGGCTGTTTGTTGCGCACGTTTTTTCTTGCTGTGTAAAACATGGTTAAACGTAACACCATTCTTATGAAGTTGCAGAGCAACTTTTTGTATATTTAATTTACCATTATCGGTTAATCCCTGCTCAGGATCTTTATCCGCAGATAAGGCTTCACCATGACGCATAAGATAAAGTTTCATAAAATGCCTTTTTCTTTACTCGTAAGTTCTATTCATATGTACACAGATAGGCCGTTGTCACTTCAACTTTTAGTTGAAAATTTTCATTGGCCTCAACAATAAAGTTGTCACCCTGATTAAATTTTATCCACTCCGTCGCATTTGGCAGCATGACAGTTAAAGCACCTGAAACAACGGTCATGGTTTCTTTTTGTGATGTAGCAAATTCGTATTCGCCAACTTCCATTACCCCGACTGTAGCAGGTAAGGTTGCTGTTTTAAAGCCAATAGACTTTACTTTACCTTCAAAATATTCATTTGTTTCTAACATGACTTATCCTGTTTTATATTATCATTGCTGGAGAGTTTAGAAGCTTGTGTAGGATTATCCTGCCATAAAATCATCCAACTCATCTTCCATATGCATTTCGGTTAGCTCAGTAAAGCCGCCAATCCATTTTCCATCAATCGTAATCTGTGGAACCATGCGGGCATGATTGGTTACTTCAAGCATTTCTTTTAACAGGTCACGATCAAGATCAATCCGTGCCTCGTCATAGCTAATATTCCATTTAGTCAGTAATTTTTTAGTTTGTTCACAAATTGGGCAAATGCCAGTGCTATATATTTTGACTCGATTCATAATGTATTTGTTTTGTAAGTAAGACGTGTCTTTCACGTGACAGCAATTATACATTTTATATGGCGGGATTTGAACGTACTAGAAGGAGAAATCTCCCTCCCCTTTTCCATTTTTAAAATCAATTTTAAATATAGAAGGGCGTATTGATTGGGCCCCTTTAGACTTCAATTCTTTTTTGACAGGGTGTTTTTAGCAAATTGAACAGGATCGCAGTCATTAGATTGAACGGTATGATAGGCAATTTTAAGATTAGGGTTCGCGCTGATGGTTTCGAGATTAGTTTGCTCATGAAAATTCACGCGCTTTT
>Ga0316204_10004282_pt1 | contig 25948 bp, 26 predicted proteins | sample 6monrhotite_MG_2_FD_205661 | JGI IMG/M metagenome (GOLD analysis project Ga0316204, IMG submission 205661) | Microbial mat bacterial communities from mineral coupon in-situ incubated in ocean water Damariscotta River, Maine, United States -... | ecosystem: Environmental > Aquatic > Marine >...
AAGAATGGAAATTCAATTTTCGGAATTGATCTAAGTTCTTTTTGGCCAACAAAGGTGAAAGAAGAGAAGGTTGAATCAGAGGAGGTTGTTGTTGACACAGTAATCGAATTGAAAGATACTGTTATGCTTGAAGTGGCGGAAGTAGTGGTTGAAGAGGTGGTGAAAATATACCAGCCCAAATTGTACATGAGTGAAGACGTCCTGCCCACAAAATCAAGATTCGTAAGTAAACCCCAAAGCAAAGAGAATTGTACATATTACGTGGTGTGTGGTTCGTTTTCAATTCTTGAGAATGCATATAAACGAAAAACAGAGTTAGATGCTAATGGATATAGTTGTTCAGTGATTGAGGGTACTAAATTGAATTATGTTGCTCCTACCTGTTTTGAAAGTAGAGTAGAAGCAGAGGCATCTGCTAAACAATTAAAAGCGTCTGAAGGATACTCGGCATGGATTTTGAAACGTTGAGGTACAGGATGAAGTCATTATTATTAATCATAACTTTTGCTTTTTGCAGCATTTCAGGAAATGCTCAAGGGGTTGAGTTCTATATGGGAGATTTTGAATCTGCTAAGCTTGAGGCTGCAAAAGAGAAGAAATTAATTTTCATAGATTGCTATACATCATGGTGCGCGCCTTGTAAGGCAATGGATAAAGAAGTATTTCAAGATCCGAAAGTGGCCAAGTATTTGAAGAAAAACTTTATCTCTTTGAAGATTGATATGGAGACAGATGCAGGATTAGAAATCATGCAAAAATATGTTGTGACTAAATATCCAACCTTACTTTTCACCACGGCAAATGGGGAAGAAATAAGAAGAGGAGCAAAGAGGCTGTCAACTGATGATTTTCTAACTCTAGCTAAAGGAGTTGTTAAACCTGAGAAATCTGTGCCTGAAAAGAAATCAAAATTGAAGAAAATGAAGTAAATTGAACCGTAGTTCAGAAACTAAGATATTATGAAACGAATATTAATTATCGCCCTTTTAGCTTTTTCTGCTCCGGCAGCAATGGCTTCTCAAACACAAAACATGGAAACTCTTAAAATAGAGGATTCTAAACCCATTTCAGCTGAAGATTTTTCAAATGTAATGGATGTGATGAAAGGAAGAGCGTCTGAATCTGTTAAGCTCAAGGCTGCAATGAAAGGCCTTAAGAAAGGAACTTTGAATATTGATCAAATTGCTGAGGTAATGGATTATATGCAAGAAGAAAATTCTAGATTAGAATTTGCTAAAGCTGCTTATGATCAATGTCCTGAGAAAGAAGCTTACCGCGAAATAGTTGATGAGAAATTTAGAGATGAAGCAAGCCTAAAGGCACTTTCTGAGTACATCAATAAAAAGTAAGAATCTACTTCTTCTTTTTAATCTCAAATAATTCAAACCAAGTCAACTGTCGACTCATAGAGGCCTTCGATTTCTCAGCTTCTTCTAGTTTTTTTAGGTCAGGATATTTCTTGATGTTTTCTTTTATGAACGCCTCAATAATTCTTGATTCTTTTGGTTCAAGTAATGGATTTCTAAAAAGTAAAAGTCCGACTTCAATCACTCCTTGAATATCCCGCCTTTCTTTTGCTTGTAAGAATTTCGGCCAATCTTCAGCCAATTCTTTTCTTTGTCTTAATCGATCTCTTTTTCTGAGATTATAAATGAGTATGAAACAGCCAACAATGGCAATAAGAAATACCGTGAAGTGAACTCCTGTATTCATTGATTTAGTTGATTGCAGCCAATATGATTCCAGTAGCCATGGCAACATTCAGTGACTCTGCCTTTCCCTTTTTAGGTATCGTAACAGCTGTACTTAGACTTGATATTTCGTCCGAAACACCATGAGATTCTGATCCCATCACCAACACAGTTTTTGATTCAAACTTAAAGTTAGTAATGTCTTCGCCATCCATGTCGGCAGCTAGGATCGAAAAGCCGGCAGCTTTTGCGGTTTCAACTTCAGGCAGTAAATCACCATAAGTCACCTCTACTCTAAATATGGATCCCATTGAAGATTGAACAACCTTTGGGTTATATAACTCAACTGAAGCTGCAGAGCATCTTATTTGTGTGATACCAAACCAATCGGCTGTGCGAATTATCGTACCTAAATTTCCAGGGTCTCTAAGGTCATCCAAAAATAGAATTGTCTGCTCAGCTGAATAATCTAGTGCTTTGACTTCTTTTTGCTCAACTGTCACGAATACCTGATTCGGGTTTTTGAAAGATGAAATACGTTCTAAATCCTTACTGCTTATGACATTCAAATACTTCCCGTGCTCCACCTTTAGCTCGTCAATGAGTTCAGAATCTTCAACAATTAATATTTGGTCAATTTCAAAGGTTTTGGCTTCTAGTAATTCTTGAAAAAGTTTAACTCCTTCTATCACAAAAAGACCTTCTTGATCTCTAAATTTCTTTTGCTGTAAAGACTTATAGAATTTTATTTCGTTTTTTGATAAAGACAATCCGTATTCAGTTTATTCGATTATTTTTGTAAAGCTTCTGCCTTCGGCAGATTTAAGGCAAATATAAATGATTTAGTGAAGCAAAATCTTATAACATATTTCGGTTTTTTTCTATTGCTATTTGTAGTGGTTGGATGTCGTCAGTCAAAATATGTTGGAGAAAACTATTATTTGCTCAAAAAAAATGACCTTCACATAGCCCAAAAATCTGACGATTCACTGAATATTGAGTGGGGAGAATCGCACGAACTTTTAGATGAGGGTGAAATTCAAGAACTGATCCGTCCAGAAACGAATTCTGGCTTTGCACTATTTGTTTACAATAGAATTGATACAGTGAGGTATCAGAAACAAGTTAGTAGGAAAACAAAAAAAATCAACCGTAAAAACGAGAAGAGACAAGCCAAAGAAGACCGCAAAAATAAAAAGCGAATTGCCAAAGCAAGAGAGAAGGGTAAAGATGAATACAAGAAAAAGACTAAAAACAAGAAGTCAATGCGATTGGGTTGGCGACATTGGTTAATCACGCATTGGGGGGAACCACCGGTAGTTTTAGATAGCGCTAAAGTTGATAAATCAAAGAATCAAATGGCGATATATTTGAAGCAGAGAGGATTCAAATATGCAGAGATCAAAGACACCGTTGTATTTAATGAAAAGAAAAAGACGGCAACAGTGAATTATTACATTGAGCCTAATGATCCTTACATCATAACTTCAATAAAGTACGATTCCACTTCAAAACACAGAAGTATTGGAAATATGTACAAGAGAATGAAGAAAGAAGAAGGAACGCTACTTGAAGAAGGCATGCTACTGGATGAAGCTGTATTGAATGAAGAACGTTCTAACTTCACCAAGTTTTTGAAAGACAATGCTTTCTTTGGGTTCACTAAAAATTACATTTCTTATGTGGTAGATACCACTGTCGGGAATTTTGAAAGTCACTTGGTGATTTACATCCATGATAAGTATCTTGATTCAAATTATTTGGCCCATAAAACTTACAAAGTTGATGATGTGACCTTCAGGCTCAACAATCCGGATGAGCAATCTTTTAAAGACTTTGATGCCTACAAACGCAAATGTAAAAAGCTCGGTTTAGAGTATAAAACCGAAAAGGGTGAATACCATTTATTAGACACCATGTTTATTATTGATACGCTTATCAGAAAGCGGTTTATGACTTTGAATAGTGATGACCGAAAATCTAATAATGTCAAAATATTTGAACGCTACATTGATACTAACATCTACTATAAGGGGATATTTATTTTCAATGAAAAACCTTTTATTGAACCTTCATTATTGAACAAACAAAACTTTTTAGTGCGTGATCAGTTTGCGAAAGACTACTATCAAGATCGTTCAACTCAAAGTTTACTGAGGCTTGATGTTTTCTCAAGATTATCACCTGAAATGATACTTGATCCCGAAAACCCTCGGGGTAACAAAGTTGATGTGATTTATAATCTTACTCCAGGTGACAAACAAAAATTTCAGTTAGAACCGAGGGCTACAAATACGCAAAGTATCTTGGGGGTTTCTGGTTTGATTTCTTACACCAACAAGAATCTTTCACGCTCGGCCAATAAATTAAAAATTACGTTATCGGGTGGATTTCAATCACAACCATTGGTTGCTGGAGATGGAACTGAAGCTCCAAAAACTTTCAAGATAAGAGGTTTAAACACCTTTGAATGGGGACCTGAGGTGACCTATAGTATTCCAAGATTTTTTCCGCTCTCAAAAAAGCGACAAGAAGAAATATCAAAAAGATCTTTTCCTACCACACAAATAGGAGCATTGTATAATCACCAGTTGCGTTCAGAATTTGATCGTCACGTTGGTGAATTGAACTACAAATGGAAACTTAATTCACCCAATTTTACACAGATGTTTACCATCACTCCTTTACGTTTTAACTATGTATTCATAGATAAGGATCCTGAGTTTGAAGAAAACCTGAAGGCTACGAATGACCCCTTTTTATTGAACTCTTACAGCAACTTTCTTTCTTTAGGTATTCTGAATATCAGCCACCACTACAATAACTTGAAACTCAAAAAGAAGAAAAGAAAAACGAAACACACCTTTGATAACGTAATTACTCTAACTGCGGCCGGGTTGGTGATGAACTCAATTGATGCTGCTTTCAATGATTCATTAAGTTACTTAGATGCCTTTGTTTTGGATACCAAGAAAGTATTTAAAGTTCCATATACTCAATACGCAAAACTAGAGAATACCTTCACTTTTAACCAATTCATCACTCCAAAGCATAGAATGGTTTATCGACTCTTGACAGGAGTTGGTTATGCCTATGCAAACGGAATTTCTTTACCGTACACTGAGAGCTTTGTGGCGGGAGGGTCGAATGACATTAGAGCATTTAGTGCTCGAACAATGGCACCCGGAGGCACACAAACTTATCTCGACTCTAATGCGACAACTACCCAAATTGGTGATATGAAGTTAGAATTGAATTTAGAATGGCGATTCGATCTCTCAAGTGTCTTTAAGGGCGCAATTTTTGTCGATATGGGTAATATTTGGAAGATAAAAGGAGACCCGGGAACAGATCTGGGCGTGTTTACCTTTGGAGGATTCTACAAGCAAGTCGCCATTGGAACTGGTTTTGGTTTAAGAGCTGATTTCGACTTCTTAATCGCTCGTCTTGATTTATCATGGTCATTGCATAATCCATACCTACCAGCTGGTGAACGTTGGTGGACAACTGGCAAAGCAGACTATAAAAACTACTTTAAAACCAATCCTGAAAAACCTAATGAATTGGTGGATTACATCAATCCTCACTGGCCAAGAATCAACTTCGGAATTGGATATCCTTTTTAATTATGAAGAATTTATTTCTCTTACTGATTGCTTTCACAGCAAGCTCAGTTTTTTCGCAGTTTAAAAATGTAGCATTGCCATTGCCTAAGAAGGCCACATATCCTTATTCACAGGTAGAGCCTTCGATTTATATCAATCCTAAAAATACAGATGAAGTAATTGCTGGTACAGTAATGAATGATTATTACTGGTCAAAAGATGGAGGAGAGACCTGGAAGTCAAGATCTATCAAATCAAAGTATGGAGTGAATGGAGACCCTTGTATGCTTATTGACACTTTAGAAAGATATTACTACTTCCATCTTTCGAAAAAAGGAGATGAGATTTTGAAATACGGTATGGTTTCTCAGTATTCTAAAAAGTTAAAAGGGAAGTTCAAATACCAAGGACATACGCTTGATAATGGTAAGTTTCATGACAAAGAGTGGGTAGCAATCAATCGTAAGAACAATCATATTTACATGACTTGGACGCAGTTTGACGCCTATGATTCAGGAAAGAAAGAAGATGTTAGTAGAATCTTGTTCTCAAAAACATTTGATGGCGGATTGACTTGGAGCTTTCCGAAAGTATTGTCATCAACTCAAGGAGATTGTAAAGACAATGATTTAACTGCCGAAGGCGCAGTGCCAGCTGTTGGGCCAGAGGGTGAAATCTATTGTGCATGGGCAAGAAACGATAGTATTTTCTTTAATAAGTCTTTAGACGAAGGTGAGACATGGAATAAGAAAGAGCAATACATTATTGATCAACCTGAAGGTTGGGTAATTGACATTCCTGGTATTTACAGATGTAACGGATTACCAGTAACGGCATGTGATGTGAGCGGAAAAGAACATAACGGCAATATCTATGTGAATTGGGCTGATCAAAGAAATGGAACAGATAATACAGACATTTGGCTAATCAAATCAACTGATAAAGGAGAGAGCTGGGGAAAGCCAGTTTTAGTAAATAACGACCGAACCAACCGTCATCAATTCTTGACTTGGATGACCATAGATCAAGTTACTGGATATGTTTATTGTGTCTTTTATGACAGACGTAATTCAAAGGGCAGAGCAACTGAAGTAACGCTTGCTGTTTCTAAAGATGGAGGAGATTCATTCGAGAACTTTGTGATCTCAGAAACCCCTTTTGAACCGAACCCAAAGTTCTTTTTTGGTGATTACACAAACATTTCTGTGCATAATGGAGTAATAAGACCCATATGGACACGTTTACACAAGGGTAAAATAACTGTTCATACAGCACTTATTAATCAAAGCCAATTAGAAAAGTAAGCTTGAATGAAGCTTTCAGTTGTCATAGTTAATTATAACGTAGAGTTCTTTTTAGAGCAATGCCTTAACTCTGTCTATGCTGCATTGAAGCATGTTGAGGGAGAGGTTTTCGTAGTTGACAACAATTCAATTGACGGATCATTAGACATGGTTCGAGCTAAGTTTCCTGAAGTTCATTTGATTGCGAATAAAGATAATGTTGGTTTTTCAAAAGCCAATAATCAGGCATTGAGAGTAGCTAAGGGCGAATATCATTTATTGCTGAACCCTGATACTATTGTAGAAGAAGATACCTTTAAAAAGGTGGTTGACTTTATGGATGAGCATCCTGATGCAGGTGGGCTAGGAGTGAAGATGATTGATGGTAAAGGAAACTTTTTACCTGAGTCAAAAAGAGGATTACCAACACCTAAAGATGCTTTTTACAAGATTTTTGGATTGTCTCGTTTGTTCCCAAAAACAAAGAAGTTCGGAAGATATCACCTGTCGTTCTTAGACATGAATGATACACATGAGATTGAAATTCTCTCAGGTGCCTTTATGTTGATGCGTAAAGATGCTTTAGATAAAGTGGGCTTGTTAGATGAAGATTTTTTCATGTATGGTGAGGATATTGATTTGAGTTATCGAATTGTTTTGGGAGGATATAAGAATTACTATTATCCGGGAACAAGCATCATCCATTATAAAGGAGAGAGTACCAAGAAAAGTAGCGTCAATTATGTATTCGTGTTCTATAACGCCATGATCATTTTTGCCAAAAAGCACTTCTCTGAAAAGAACGCCAAAACCTATTCTTTCTTAATCAATCTTGCGATCTATTTCAGGGCCGGAATGGCATTGATGAATAGATTTATTAAAAGAGCTATTGTCCCTTTTATTGATTTGGTAGTAGTGATTTTAGGATTGTTTTTGATTGCGCAAAATTATCAGCAGATTGAGCAGATTTTCATCCCAGAGATTCTCTTGTTTTGGGCCTTGCCAACATATGCGGTTGTATGGTTATTGACGCAATTGTTTGTTGGTGGATACGATAAACCCATCAAGTTATTTAAGAATGTTTTAGGCGCTTTAATTGGTACTGGAATCATTTTAATGACCTATGCCTTATTGCCAAAGGATGTGCAGTTCTCGAGATTGATTATTCTTTTAGGAGGCGCCTGGGTTTTGGTTTATTTCTTGTTTTCAAGGAACGTATTGCATCATTTGATAGGAGAGGGATACAGAATTGGAGGCGCCAAAAACAAACGCTTCGTGATTGTTGGAGATTGGAATGAATCAGAAAGAGTTAATCAAATATTACAACAAACGAATAGCAAAATACAGTCGGTTCAATTCTTATCAGCTTCTGATGATAAAGAGAATGATAAACAAATAGGAACTATTTCACAATTAGATCAGGCGATAGATATTCACGGCATTGATGAAGTTATATTCTGTGCTAAAAATGTATCGGCTGCTTCTATTATTTCAAAGATGCAAGCACTTGGTGATGGCAATGTAGATTTCAAAATTGCACAACCCGAGACTTCGTTTCTGATTGGTAGTAACTCAATTGATTCACAAGGAGACTTGTATGTGATGGATATTAATCGTATCTCTAAACCTGCCAACCGCCGTAACAAGCGAATCATTGACTTCTTTCTATCACTTTTGATGATTATCCTTTCTCCTCTAATTATATGGGGATACAAAAGCAAAGGCGGCTTCTTCAAAAATATGTTTGGGGTGCTTAGAGGTAAAATCTCCTTTGTGGGCTACGCCAAGATTCATCACGCATCAAATCTGAAATTACCAGCTATTAAAAAAGGTATTCTTTCATCTTTGATGCTGGTACCTAAAAATCAATTAGATGATGACGCCATTTCACGTTTAAATCTCATCTACGCCAAAAATCATTCATTCAGAATGGATCTCAAAATCATCTTTAAGAACTTGGGGAAGTTGGATGGGTAGTCTTTTCAACCAATTCAATCTTCTAATAATCCTTTCACTTTCTCAAATTCACTACTGATAACATCAGCCAACTCTTCATGGGAAATTTTTAGTCTATTTGATACTATGAGTAGGGGAGAACCTTGAAATTTGTAGGCTTTACCCATAGAAGGTTGCATTCCCATTTTCGCTTGCTTGATGTACTTCTCTGGTTTATCTGTCATTACGACAACAGATTTTAAAGGGCCGTTTTTCGCTTTCTTGATGCCAGTGATATCGTTCCATTCAATCAAACCTGGGTAGGTAGCATTTGAATGATCTGTTATGCCTTTTTCATCAATCACCAATCCCGTTTTATTTCTAAACCATTTTACAGCTTGAAATGTTGCAAGTGCGAGCATTATAACGGCAGCAATTAAGGTAAAGATCCCAAAATTATCATCCTTTTCATCTACGTCAGAAAAAATAGTCTCTGGTGAGAAATAACCAATAAATCCTATTGTAGACATGATCAATAAAAAGATGATAGGAATTGATGCTTTCCCTTTGCTCAATGGTATTTCAATTTTGTTGCTCATTGTTGTGTTCTGATCGTTTGACTAAAGTTAGCTTTTTAATCAATAAATTGCTTTTTGTTGTCTCTGATAAATTGCACTTGAAGAGAGTAAAGGTCTTCTTGCATATCGTAGAACTCTGTATCAAGGTCGTTGAGAGGATTGTCATCATATGATTCACTGAAGTCTTCTATAGTTCTGTCTTGTCGATCACCAATGTTTTGTTCGGCATAAATTTTATTAGCACGTTTCATGAGGGTCGCATATTCAACTGCCCCTACAAGTTCAAAACCATTAACTGCCATTTCTGCAAACTCACCACTTGAATTGAAATAGAATTGATTAAATCCCCCATTATTTACTTCACCCTCTACCAACCAAATGCTGTAAATTGCCTGTCTTCCTTCTGATAGACCCTGAATAGTTTCAAAACTATTGTCGTAATCATCTTCTACTTTCAGGCTGATGTTGTCAAATACAAGTTGTATCAAGTCATCATCTAAACAGGTATCAATTGCTTCTTGTGTAAGTACTTTTAGAATTGGGCGATTATTGAATTTCTCCATACTTGCTTCAAGATCAAACTCAAAAGAATCTTCATTTGATTTTTCTTCAGAAGTATCATTATTATTTTCAGAAGTGCTTAAACAAATACATAAATGCTTGAATGTGAAAACAATGTACTAATTAAATTGTAATGACAGAGAGTGAGGGAAATCAACAATAATTCGTTTAAGTGAGCGCTTTAACGGGCTATTTGGGCAAGGTGTTCACAGGATACAATTGTGCTTTATCTATGGCGTAAAACTATAAGTCTAAGCCTATAAGTAACCAAAACATGATAGAACCACCTGTTACAAAGCCAGCTGCTATCCAACCGATTATTTGCCAAAAGATGGAAGCGGCTCCCTTTTTTGGGCTGAATTCTGGATCATTTTTTTTCTGATATTTCCTCTTCATATCCATAGAGATCAACCACATAATTATCCCAACGACTAAAGGAACAATGGCAATTATGCCAAAAGGAGTTGCAATAGAAACTATAGTTGCCAATCCAATTATCATTAAGATTCCAGCAGTTTTTCGAACTTTTTTATACTTAGGCTTTAAGTCTTTTTTGTCATTAATTAAGAGCGTTTTTCCTTCTTGTGAAATCTTTTCTACTTGAGAGGTTCTTATCGCTCGCTCATACTCACTTTCGCCGCAAGAAGTATACAGTATTTTGCGTTTATTGACCTGAGTTATTTTTCCTATTAGTAATTCTTCTGAAAGCAATATGATCGTGTCTTTGCACTGTGATTGCTTAATTGTTAATGATTCTTCAACCCCTTCATTATCTGCTATTTCAGAGCTGTTAGATGTGAAATCTGTTTCGCTACTAGTGCTGTCGAAATTATCCCATTCATTGTATTCAACTATATGCTCATCATTAGGTTCAAAATAATCGTTCAGAGATGGGGTTGGCTGATCTCTTTCAGAAGGAGATGCTTCATAAGTCGTCTCTATTTTTTTTAAACCGGTGTATTTCTGTTTACTGAAATCTCTATAAGTTCCGCAAGAAAATAGAGAACTTACTAATATACTCATGGCAAATATTCTCAAATACATAATTCAATTTTTTTGATACAAATATGAAAGATAATAAGACGAAATATTAATTGAATCACATCAATAGATATTGATGTTTGTGGAAATCGCAAATGCGTTTTCGTTTTGGGTGCAATTTTTTAAACTCTAACTCCAATAACACACACATCATCTACTTGTTCTAAATCTCCTTTCCACTCATCAAAGGTGTTAGAGATTTTTTGATGTTGTTCGTTCATGGGTAGGTCACAAATTTTTAGCAACAAACGCTTGAACGGTTTTACCTTATATTTTTTCCCTTTCTCACCACCAAATTGATCCTGATATCCATCAGTGAGTGTGTAGATAACATCACCTTTATGTAATTCAATTTCACCTCCTTTAAATGGAATGTGGTCGTGATCGTGTTTACCCACTGGCATTTTTTCGGCCTTAATATCAATCAATTCACCTGATCTGATAATCCAAATAGGGTTATGGGCAGCAACATATTGCATTATTGTTTTCTCGGAGTTGAACGAAATTAAGCTCGCGTCCATTCCATCTTTTCCGCCTTCAGTAGAGCCGTCTTTTTTAAGGCGATCAATAATTAATTGACGGGCTTGATTGAATATCTCAGCTGGCTTGTTCGCTTTGTTTTCAACTGCTCGTTCAATTGAAGAGATGTTCAGGATACTCATAATTGCTCCCGGCACCCCATGTCCTGTGCTATCCGCACAGCTCACAGCAAAGTTGTTATTGGTCAGTTTTCCCGCCCAATAGAAATCACCCGAAACTGCCTCTTTTGGATTAAAATAAACAAAGTGCTCGCCCAAATTTTCGTTCAGCAATTCTTCGGTAGCCAAAAAACTTCTTTGAATGCGCTCAGCATAGTTAATTGAATCATGAATTTCTTTGTTTTTGGCATCAACAATTAATTTTTGCCCTTCTATGATTTCTTTTTGTGTTTGAGAAATTTTCAGTCTTCTGCCAAGTAAAATTGAAAATATCACCACTAATAATAAACCTAAGATTGAAGCGGTTAAGAGCGTTCTGTTTCTTCCCAAATCAGCTTCTTGTCGTTCAATTTTTAATTTGTCAATTTCTTGTGCTTTTACAAATTCAATGCTGTCCTGTATTGTTTTGAGATCGTATTCATGTTTGACTTCTTCTTGTATTATCCTTTTAGAGTCTTCTTGTGTGAATACACTGTCTGTGTAGGAATTGTAGTTGACTCTCCATTCATACGCTTTCTTAAAATCATTTGTTTTATACGCAATTTCACTGAGTAATAAATAACTGGATTGCAAAAGCACCATATTTTGAGACTTTTGGGCAAATCCTAAGGCTTCTAATGCGTACTTTTTAGAGAGTGAATAATTCCTTTTTATTTTGTACAGTTTTCCTAAACTAAGATTACTGTGGCCAAGAGCCGAGACAACCCCTATCTGTTCGCTTAAGTCAAGAGCTTTTTTTAATTCTGTTATGGCACTATCAATTTCTCCATTTTCCTCGTAAATGGCACCCACATTAATATGCGAATTGATCGCACCTATTAGATCTCCAATTTCATACTTAATTTTTTGTGATTTAAGAAAGTAGGAGAGGGCAGTATTTTGGTCTCCTTTATTGGAAGATATGAGACCCAAGTTATTGTAAGAAGAGGCTATTCCTTCTTTGTGTTTGCATTTTTCATATAGTTCCAATGCATCATTAAAGTTGCCCAGGGCTTCATCATAATCTCCCAACAATTCATGAACTCGTCCAAGGCCGTTATGGGCATCCGCAGCCGTTCTTTGAAGCTTATTTATTTGTGCAGGGTCTTGCTCTTCATTCAGTCCGCTAGTAGTAATTTGAATTGTCTTGTGAAATTCTTTAACTGCCTCAGGAAATCTTCCTATATCAACATATACAAGACCAATATTCACGTGAGAGCCAGCAATCCAAACTTTTTTTCCAAGCTTTTTTCGGATTTCAAGAGACTTTGAATAATATTCAAGAGAACTAATTTGATCTCCGCTAAGATTTGAAATGATCCCTAAATTATTGTAGCTATAGGCAAGTTGAAAATTGAAGAATTCTTCCTCTTCGACATTGTTTTTCTTAGTCAGGTTGTCAAGACAAATATCTTCAACTTGTTCATTTAGTTTTTTGTCGAGTTCAATGTCAAAATTATAAATGAGGTTATCCCATGCAATAATAGCATTGACCTTTGAGCTATCATGAACTTCAGAATCAATGACGGATTTTAAGGAGTCAATTTGCTGCTCTTGTTCTGTGCTTAATTGAGAAAATGAATTGGAGGAAACGCAAATAATTAATGCTAGGAGTAGGAGCTTATTTAGTTGAATCATGGGCTATAAAAGATTACTTCAACGAAGTTAGTAATTTATTGCATCCACCCTAAGGCAGAAAAGGGCATCTCAAACGTTAAATGAACGTCAATTCTTTTTGACAAAACATTCATTTGTCACGCATTCAAAACTGCGGCGCCCATCATCCGAACAAATAAAGACTTCAGAATTTCTAGGAACAAGTTTTCAAGGTATTTGGAGAGATTATCACTGAAAATGCATTGGTATCCCAATAACAGCTGCTCGATTCATTGAAACTTGCTATTTTGTGACTTCAAAAACTTAAAAAAAATGCCCATGAATGTATTATTAATAGATCAAACCCATGTTGTATACTCTTTAGCGCCAAGCGATTTATGTTCGGCTTCTGTTGTTTGCTTTAAAGACTTTTTTATCATTGTTTCAAAAGGTGCATCTCACCCTTTTAGAATTGATCAAGATCCTGTTGCAGGATACAATTTTCCAAACAATGATGTGGCTGCCGGTTTAAAAGATATGATTGAGAAAGCAACTTCTGAAGATGAGTTGAAGGCGAGCTTAATTGAATTGATTAGTGGTAATATGACTTGCGTAATTAACTTTTCAGATTATAAAAAGGCCAAGGTAGGAGGCTTTTTAGGCGCAAAAAACCTAAGATTGTCAAACAATGCCATGAATTACATCACCTTTAGCACTCGAAAAGATGCGGCTAAAGCATTGGTTCAATTTTATTCAGACCTGTAAAACTCATGTGTTTTACTAATTACTACTATTGAGTATTTTCTTTTGCTAATTCAAGATGGCTCAACAATCTGCGCTTCATTTCAATTGCGCGATTATGCGGCTCTCCAAAATTTCTTTCAACGCTTACAATTATCGAATCTATGGCATTCTCATTACAAATTGGGTGCTCAACGTGGTGAAAGAAATAGTTGAGCTGTTTATCAGGAGCCGGCCACTGGGTTAATCCATAGTCTAACGCATAGGGGTCATTTTCGATTATGAGAAAAATTACTTTATTTGTAATGATGCTGTATGCCCTATCTTCAGAAGGATTTAAACGTTGAACAAAAGCGGCAACATCTTGATGATAAAGGAAAGATTTGGTAGTGTCTCCATATTCATTGAAGGTGTAGGCTCTTGAATCTGGATTATTGAATTTCTTAAAAATTGCTACATGCATTGAGTAGTTCTCTTTGGTAATAGTATCGAATTGAACATCACAAAGATCAATTTCAGGCACAATAATTATCTCTTTTTCAACGAGCGTATCCTTTTCTAAATCATTAGAATCGTTCATTGTTGGTGTTTCACACGAAAAAAGAAAAAGACAATAAATAAATAAGATTTTCCAGTTCATTTGTTTGCTGCTGCTGATATCCTAAAGTTAGTTATTTTTAGATGTCGCGGTGAGTACGCCGGCTAAGCCCTGATGGCTTGACGAGATGCATTACTGACAATAAAGTCTCATAACAGCTTGTTCAGAGATGATTTATTATCTGTTGTAATGAAAGAGCATTCCAATTCTCATATGAATTGCTTTTCTTTTTACGGTGAGATTATGGGGCGTATTAGTTTCAATTGAATTATCAATCAATTCATAGTATTCTATACTTGAATTCGATTTTCCAAAATCAAATTTTGTAGTTAAGAAAAAAGAAAAATTATCGATTGTTTCGTAGCCTATGCTAAGACTGGCAGAGCCATACCAACCCCAATTTTTGTTTCCATTACTATCTATTCTAGTACCAAATTGTTTCCTAACAAATTCGGTGGTGTCAGTTGGGTAGAATGAAAGTGAGTGTTCCATCTGAGATGTTTTATTCAAGCCAAATGCAAATGCCGGTTTAAAAAAAAGCTGATTGTAAAATTTTCTTTTATTCAAGAATAGCACAGGTGCATACCTAAGTCCAATATCATACAATACATGGTATCCTTCGGTAAAATCAATGAGTTTTGAATGTTCTGGGCTGTTTAAACTGAAGTGTTCCTGCAGATCGTTGATTTTAATGATTCTATTTCCTACGTTAAACTCAAAACCTAGCATCTGTTGTTTGCCTATAGCTATATCAAAAATAGCACCTCCTTGGAGCTCATGTTTAGTTAAAAATTCTTTTTCCTGATAGTTGAAATCAAATCCAACTCCTACAGACATTGACGACCAAACTTCCCATTTTCTGAGTTGACTGAAACCCATACCAGAAAGGATGAATAGACCTAAAAAGAGTAAAATGGTTCTCATTTGTAATCCTTTTTTAAGACAATTTTACGATCTTAATAATGATGTACAGAATTGATTTTCACAAACTGTGTTTCTGTTTTGTGAAAATCGTAAGAGAGTGAGTAGTTTGAATAAATTAGCGTTTTTAGATGCTGCCGCAATGTGCGTTGGCCTTTCGGTAGACCTGAGTCTTAGCGAAGATGATAGTACATGTCATTCATATTTTGATGAGGACAAGTTCAAGTTGTTTGTCAAAGACTACCTTTTTGCAAAATATATAGTTTGAATTGTCAACGACCAAATGAAATTCTCCATTTAACTTTCGTGCTTCTGCTGCAAAAAGAATCCATTTGAATGTTAGCAAAGCAATGTCATCCTTATTAATAAGAGCTTCGAAAACATAAAAATCTCTTTTGTTTTTATAGTTTACTTCAACATCTGGGACGAAAAGCTTTTTTGAATTATAATAACGTAAAGGTCTTGGTGCGTTATCTCTGCACCCTTTTATTTTGAGCTCTAGATGACTTGTTTTCTTCAAATCGTCAATAAAATTTTTGATATCCTTCTCTTTCATTATTCTAAGATTACTTTATGAAGAATTGGTAGGGTATTAAAAAAATGGTATCTGCCATTCATTGATCAGATCTTCTTCAAAATACATGATTTCTTGGCTGGTGTTAGAATTGTGCATAGCGCAGAAATAACATTTTCCTGAAAATCGTATGATTGTCATTTTTACCTGAGTATTGTCTTTAGAAAAGACGGTTTCGCCAATTGAAAATTTTCTCATTTCATCATCCTCAAAATTCAATCTTTTTCTCATCATATTAGTTTTGTTTTTGGGATTGATCTTTTTGGCTTTTGGCCTTCTCCAAGTCCGCAATAAAAGAGATAATCTCATTTTTAGGAGCATTTGCAATGGACAATAAATAATACTTCAATTCAAGGTAATTATGGCAGTCTTTATAGTGCGATCGTTTTGAAATGGTACCTATGTATCTTCTGCACCTGAACACGCCTTCAATCTCGTAAACCGAGATGGACATCTCAGGGTAGGTAAGCCATGCCTTCAATTTCATGAAACAAGTTTAGAATTTTTCAAAACAGTGGCGGGTGATACAGATATTACTAAGCTTTTTTGTTTTGAACCATCTAAGCTCAAAATTGCGTTCATGGCATGAAGTGAATTTTCCATTTCAACGTATCCATAAGAGCTAGTAGTACCAAATTTAGTCTCTAAGGCTAAAACTATTGAACTAACGTTTCCGAATTTTTTAAAAATTTTGCCTAGTTTTTTTTCTGATATTTTAGGATGCAGATTTTTTATATATAATGTCATATTAAGTGATTTTTGTTGGACAGCATCAGTTCTATGAACTTGTAGTAGCATAATAGTTTGAGAGGGCGTCAAAAGGAAAATCCTTTTACTCTCAAAACCAATACTAGAAAATGATTACTGAATATTAAGATTTGGCCAGATCTAGGTCTAAATTGACCCATTTTCAAGAAATGAAATTTCTTTTTTTAGAAAAAGTAGTATGTACTTATCCCAAATCCATGGGACGAAGGTACACCTTATTATTGCAGCAAACTAATAAAGTTTTTAAGCGTCATCAAATGGAGATGACTATTTAGTGTAGTTAGCAATTTATTGCGTGCGAAGTGCGCATTTATTTCTTTCGAAATGAACTTACTGTGAAGAGCTGTTCTTGATCAAGTTCTGATTCATTATCATTATTCCCTTTTTTCGATTTCTGTGTAAAATTCTGATAATCAAAAAGAAACAATTTGAAATTAAATGGATAAATAAATTGCCAGCCTTGTTTATTGTCTACCTTACACCCGAATCAATCCATTGAGCCTGCATATTAAAAGGACGAAATGTAGACAATGGGGCCACGAAGGTTGGCACAAGTACCTAAAAGAAAAGTGAGCTGGTAAAAAGGGCTACTAAAAATGAACTTGGGTGGTTCAGTTTCTTTGTTTGACTAACAGAGTTTATTGCTTCTGCCAGTCAATTATAATCATTTAAATCAATTAATTAAATCTAAATACATGATCAAAAACATCATAACTCCAATATTATTAGTGGTATTAGTAATGTCTGCATACGGGATGCCAGAACATACAAACATTCAAGATTATTCTAATCTTAATTTGTGCAATGCGAAGGAAGATATCCGTTCTTCAGAAAACTATTCAAAGCCTAATCTCGAAGGCTATCAGAGAGATTGTGATATCATAATAATGAGAGACAGCACAAGGATTAGCTGCATTATTATGGCAAAGACTAAAACTGAAGTCAAAACAGTTGATTGCCCTAATACCGGCGTTCGCGCGATTCTTTTAATTGAGAATATTGCATCCATTAATGGAGTGCCTCAGGCTCAAAAAAAAGAGAAACGCAACAAAAATAAAAAGTAACTGAAAGTATGAATTGCGCCTGCCTTTTACGGATTTTTCCCTCGTGTTTGGTATCGTTTTTTGCTTCTCTACGTTTTAGTAAAATTAGGCATTTTTAGATGCCGCCGCAAGGTGCGTTGGCAATTCCTGCGTGGAACCCCAAGATACTGGACAAGCTATTGGGAGCTTTTTGCGCTGGACAAGGGAGGCTGTGAATTTTACTTAGTATGTTAGGTTTAGTTTTTCATTTACTTGAAATCGTGTCCAAAAGGTGGTTTTTCTTTTTGCTTAATTCGTTGAGATTCTTTTGCAAACCTTCAATTTTTTCACGAATTTTTTCTTCTTCATTTTGATATGTTGCAAATTTGTTGTCAATAGATTCCAATTCATTCAAGATATTTTTCACTGCTAGGCGGTCTGCATTCAGATCTTTTTTTATCGATTCGGTTGAAACAAAATGCCACTTTTTACTTTCAGTATCTATTTCAAGAAAGTTCATAAGCTTCCTTTTGGAGAATAGGTATTTTTCCTTGTTAATGAACCTTGAAAGGTCTATAGACAAAGTCATAACACCATATTCTCTAATTTTAATTGCTTTTTTTGAATCAATTTTACTTGTTAAAAAAGGTTCGATAAAAATATCACCTAGTTTGGATTTGACTTTTATATCTGGGACAAAAGTTCCGAAGTCACCAGAAATAGGCTCCTCAATAGATATCAAATCTATTCCTAATGATAAATCTTCTTTTGGTAGAAAGTTAGAATACAAAAGTCTATCCTGAATTTCATATGAAACGTTTAAACTTTTGAAGTATTTATATCGCTTACCGAAATATTTACTTTCATTTTGGATGATATATTCCGAGAATGATGGAAGTTTGATAGACTTTAATTCTTGAAATAAATACTTGCACAATTTATGAATATAAGTCTCAAAATTACCTGAATGGTTGGAGCCAGGCCTGTGTTTGAAATGTGACCGAACTTCACCTGCTTCACTGTTGACAACAGTCATAGGTTCTTCACATTCTATACAAATGCAGTTTTGTCGGTCTGCGGGATCAACATTTTTAGATTCCACAATACAGTTCTTAACTTTATTAAACGCTATTGGGTACTTAAGGTCGGACATATGTAACAATGCATACTGCTTTTTTATTGCAAAGAGTAAATCAGCATTAGCATAGGGCCAATTAAAATGAAAAAGTGATAAACAAACCAAGTCCTAAAGTAAATATTGATTCTTTTACCCCATCTTTCTTTCCATCCCAAATGAAAGTCTCTATGCCTATCAAGAAGAAATTTTTGAAAATCTACATTTTGATGGTTTTCATATTTTTCTAGAATTTTGTCATATTCAGCTTCAGTGGATTCTAAAACCTCGTCATCATTAAAATCTTTATTCTCATTTGAAGCTAAAACTCTTTTTAGTTTTGTGTAAACTTTGCCTATTTCTAGTGCGCATGCATGGTGTGTTAAGGCTTTGCTTTTGTAGCTTTTAGCGTTTTCTAAAACACTAAATAACAAGATAAATATTGAGCCAATTACGGTAAATAAAGAAAGGAAATCAACGTCTACAAAGACAGGTGTCAGGTTTGCAATGGAGAATAGATTTAATGCAATTACTTCGACAGAAATGAAGGAAATAGTTAAAGTTGAAATTCGTGAGAGTTTTTTATTTCTCTCATCAGCTTGAAATCTAGAACCTTTTGTGGCCCACATTTTATAAGCCAAATCATGACCAGCACTTGTTTTTCTTTTTTCTGAGCTATTATACATTGCCTTGTAATTAAACCTAACTTCTGAATAAAGTTAATATTAACTTTATTCCCCTAAATATCGGGAATAAAATCCACTATTAAACGGCTGTACCCATTTGAAAACGGATTGAAATGGAAGAACCGTAGTTTCCGTAATTGAGGTAATTGAAAAAACAGGAATTACTTCAACAACTTTGATCCGCCAATTGTAAAGGCAATAATAAACACAGAAGCTGATATCACATGCTTTGGATGCATTAGTCCAACACCTGTCGTTTCTCTTGTCGTGATAGATGCCATCAAGTAAACAATCGCGGCTGCTGCAATGGTGAGCATGATATAAGGAAAAGCTTTTTTCATATTAGAAATCATCCATTTGTTCTTGACGAGCAAACACTTTTTGGTAGTTATTCAACTTGAGAGAAACTGTTAACTGCACCATTGGTGCTAGTGGTTTTCTCACAGTTTCTAAATCAACATTAGCTGTTGACCAATAGTTCACTCTTCTTGATGTAGCCAAAAGGTTTCTACTTTGAAGTGTAAAGGCTAAACGGTTTTTCCAAAAGCTTTTCTTTAATGAGATGTCTTGCGTATAGGCCCCTAATTCTCTACCCTGTGCAGTAACTGACCCACTCTTGTATCTAGACACTAATTGAAGCATCCATCTGTCTCTTTTACCAGCATCTTTTTTACCCAGAATAAAGGTGTTGGTGATTCTTCCGCCCCAGTTGAATGATTCGGCTGTGTAGGCCACATCATTTAGAGCCCCATCTAATTCGAAGTAGTAGCCATTAAAGCCTGAATTGATTTTCCACCATTTCTTTATTGGTAAATCTAGAGAAGCCTCTAATCCGTATGCACTTGAAGTTCCAATGTTGTAAGGTTGTTCAATCAAAATTCCTTCTTCATATACAGTCGAAATTCTGTTAATTACATTGTTGTTGATTCTTGCGTATCCTTCTAAGCTAAAGAAACCTGTTTTCTTAACCGGAATCATATAGCTCAACTCAAAAGCATTAATGTACTCAGGTTGCAGGTTCGGATTCCCTGATCTCACCGAGAAAGGACTTTCCCATGTAATGAAAGGCTCAAAGAACCAACTTCTTGGTCGCTCAATTCTTCTTGAATAGCTCGCCAATAACTGACTCTTATTATTAAATGAATAACTGAAGTGCGCAGATGGGAACCAGTCTAACCTATTAATTGTTGTAAAGTCAACTGCGGCAGTTGAGGTAATAGTTCTGTAAGTGTATTCAGCCCTCATCCCAACTTGGTAACCGAAGTTCTTCGATTTACCTCCAAAAATGGCATAAGCGGCATGCACATCTCTTACATAATCAACATCTGAACTGAATAATTGATTGAATTCAAACTCTCCTAAACCTAAATTGTAGGTATAGTTTTTTCCAACATCACCACTTTGTCCGAACTGAGCCTGAACACCCGTTTCAAATTTCATGTCTTTCTTAATTGGCAGTTTGTAATCTATGTTGAAACGATAAGAATTCGCAGGACCAGTCTCTGTATAGAGGTTCCCCGCAACTATAGTTCCTTCACTGTCATAAGATAGCGTGGTGTCGTTTTGAACAACATCTTTCAGGTTAGCAATTGCTTTTACACTGATGTAATGGTCCTTATTTCTTTTGATGTTGTATCTGTAGTAGATGTTAGAAGTGTTATTGAAAAGGGCAATGTTTGCGCCAGCATCTGTTGAGAATTCGTCAACCAAAATGCCGTCATCATAACTCTTAAAGTGATTTAGGTTTGATGGAATCATATCCATCCATTTAAAATTAGTTCTGATAGCTATGACATGTGAATTGTTAGGTGCCCATTGGATTCCTCCGCCTCCGCCATAATATCTTCTTTGCCAATTTGATTCTCCTTCTGATTCAATTCTATTCACTAATGAATCATAGGTGGTGGTTCTAATTTCTGTTTGCGAACGAGGGTGAGAACGGTTACCCGCATTGGCAGATATGTCAAATGTCCACTTATTCTTTTTGATGTTTAAAGAAAGATCACCATTGTAATTGTTGAAACGTCCGCCAGTTAAGTTAACTAGGGCACTCATACCTTCAAGCTTGCTCTTTTTTGTAATGATGTTGATTACTCCTGAGGTTCCCTCGGCATCAAACTTGGCAGATGGATTAGTGATGATTTCAATGTCTTTAATTGTAGATGCTGGTATTGTTGCTAGAGCGTCTGAGGCATCCATTGCGGTTGGAATTCCATCAATCAATAATACAAATCCTGAAGAACCTCTTAAACTAACTGTTCCGTCGGCCGAAACGGTCACTGAAGGAACATTCTCTAAAATCTCTACAGCTGTTTGACCATCTGCATTTATTTGATCTTCAACATTAATTACTTTTTTGTCAATCTCGTATGTGATTGCTGGTTTGTCACCTATTACTTCAACAGTTTTTAAAGTCGTAGGCGTCAGAGTCAAATTCTTTAATTGATAAGTGCTGTTCTCTTCATTTAAAACAACATCAACAAACTTGGTGTTGTATCCAACAAACGAAATTTTTAATTTGTAATTACCGTAAGGCACATCTGGTATTGAGAATGATCCGTTATCAGAGGTCACCACTCCGCCCATCATCTTGTCAGCAGGTTGTCTTAGTGCGATTACCGTGGCATAAACCACTGCTTGGTCGGTAACTGAATCTTTGATGTTTCCGAATATCTCCCCTTTTGGCACATTACCTCTTCCGCCTGGTTTCCCACGGCCTCCGCCAGGAGGTTGTGCAAAGCCAAAAGAGGCCAGGGCGATTAAGAAAAAAGTGATAAAGAGTTTCATTTCAAAAATTTGGGACAAAGTTAAGACTTTAATAAGTCAGAAAAGTTTAATTCTGTTAAAAGGATTTTTTTCAGGATGAGCTATCTGTATCATACTTTGTAAATTTGCCATATGAACAAAGACGAAATCTTAAGGTATGGCGCCAAACACATTGGGGAAACCAAGAAGTTGGCAAAACGCCTTAAAAAAAAGAAGCCAAAAGATTTAGATCAAATTGTTCATGATCTTCATGATGAAACGTTTGAAGAAATAGATTGTTTAGATTGTGGCAATTGCTGTAAAACGACTAGCCCTGCGATTCATGATAAAGATGTTGATCGCTTAGCAAAGCATCTCAGAGTTAAGGCAGTTGATTTGATTGCGCAGCACATGGAGATGGATGATGATGGCGATTATGTGTTTCGCTCGGCCCCTTGTCCGTTTTTGGGAGCAGATAATTACTGCTCAGTGTATGAAGCAAGGCCGTTGGCTTGCAGAGAATATCCGCACACAAATCGTAAACGATTTTATCAGGTGTTAGATTTGTCTGTGAAAAACACAGAGATTTGCCCGGCAGTTGTGAAGGTGTTGGAAGGTTTGAAGAAGGCCTATTAAAAAGCTTTGTAAGCGCTCTAACCAATATTCTTGAGGATCATCATAATCACGAACCAACCTAATAAGAAGCCAATAATAATGGCGTTTGAATACTTGTTCAAATTAGAATTCTCTTTCTTAGATTCTGGTTCTTTTTCTGTCTGATCTTCTGCTATTGTTTTAGGGGCATTCACTTTCGCTACAACATCTTTAAGTACCGAAGTCTTCTTTACTATTGCTATTAAAAGAGCCACAGCACCAGCAATCCAATAAAATGTGCTGTTCGAATTGTCAGTGAGAAAATCAATCCAAACTAAAATAAATGGGGCGACTATCCCTCCCAGAATAATTAGATTTAAAATCGCGATTCCGGGTCCTAACTTCTTCCAGAATCTAACACCATTAATTTTTTGATTTGTGATTACAAAAAAGAGAGCGGCGCACGAGTAAGAGGCAACTTCACAAACTAGCTCCAAGATTAAAAATCCTTCTAAATCAATTATCTCAAAGTATAGACAGAACAATAATGCTATAGAGTTGAGGATCGACCAGACTAAAGATAATCGGCTTTTGTCAGATTGTATGATCGCCATTGTTGCTAACATATGCAACATAAACAATAACCATCCTGTCCAAATGATTCCAAGGCTGTGAGGGTTTTCATTGAATACCAGGTATCCGCAAGCGAATAGCGGTACTACTACGAACCACATACTATCTAATACTCTAAGTGCTTTAAACATCTTTTCAAAAATATTAAAATCTTGTTCAGGATTAGTGCACAGGTAAAAATAATCCACAAAAAAAGCCGACCTTCAAAAGAAAGTCGGCTTCATATAATTTTGATAAACTTAAAGTAATTCTTCAATGATTACTTCAGTGTCTTCACCTCTAACGATCAATGCAAGAATGCTCTCAACATCAACGTCATCTAAATCTTTATATCCAATACCTACGGCAATTCTTTCTAAAATTTCCATTTCAGCATCATCAACTTTTCCGTCAGCTTGTACCATTTGAACAAGGTTAACCATTTGTTCAAAACGCTCAACTCTGCTAATAGGAGGGTTGATCTTAAAGTTTTCAGGATGTTTAATGATGTTCTTCATTACCACCTGAGTTAATCCAAGGTGTTGTCCTATATCGTCAAGAAGGGCAGATTCTTCTTCTGAAATCTCACCATCTGCTTTTGCTATCATCACTAGGTTTCTGAAGTGACTTTTGTCTTGTCTTCTTTCCCCGTCTTCAAATAATTCTGCAATACTCATTCTGTAATTTTTTTGGCAAAAATAGGATTAATCAAAGGATTAAACTCTTCCTTGCTCTATTTTTTTATTAACTATTTCTTAGGTACACCAATCAAATAAGGTACCGTGATTCCTTTTGTTTTATTGTGACCAATTTTCCAGTCGTACTTTTCGTGACCATTAACTTGATTTACAAGACTTTCCATTTCTTTTACGCTATAAGTACGTAGAACAGAAACTACTCCATCCCAAAGCACGAATAATGGAACTATTGGAATTAGATATGTGAACAAAATTCTTCCAAAGCTAAAAGGCCTAATAAAGGGTGTGAGAAGAATTATTGAAATAGGGGAGAATAGGTTTTTAAAGAAGTGAGGGACATCTCTAACTTGACCTTCAAAGATGCCTATTGGTTGATTTGCATCAACTGCGTTTTGTAGAATTTTGATTCCGTCTTCAGGTCTGAAATGATGAAAACTTAAGAATTGAGTTCTAAAACCAACTTGTTCGGCAGGTACTTTGGTAGCGTCAATGGGGTCATAGGAATAATCAAAAACATCAGGGTTGTGATCTTTCATCTTCTCAAAGGCCGCAATATTCGGATAGAAATCAGAAAGTCTCACTTTCAATTCAGGATTCTCTTTCATTAGATGAGGGCTTAAGCTTTTCCAAGCTCCACCTCCGCCACTTCCCATATCAAGAATTTGATTGTGCCCAGTTTTTTGCATGGCCTCAGAAATCAATGGAGCGACTCCTTTGTAGAAATCAAATTTGTTGGTCACGAATTGCAGAAAATCCGTACCATAATTTCTGATGGTTTTAGGGAACCAATTAAAGTCTTCGAATTCAAAGGCGTGTATTCTGCTCATGTGGTTAGGTAAAAGATGATTTGGTCTTGAAAAATATAGAATATTGAGAAAATACTCAAGAAAATGATTCCGCCATAAGCTAGAATTTTCATCCATTTGGGAGGTTTATGGCCTTCTCCTACATATTTCACATTCATCAATTTAAGATTAAAGATGGCGACAATAGGCGCCAAAACAAATGATATTGAGGTAGCGATATTTACTAGCTGTTTGAATGCTTTAGGATTTTCTTTAGTTGGTAAGAAAAAGTAAATGAGTAAAAATGAGCCAATTGAAATAATAATAAGAATAATTCGATAGATATTCTTAGTTTTCTTTTCGCTATAAGCTTCTCTTTTGAGCAGTGTTCTACTTTCTTTGACAATTGCGCCCATTGCTCTTGAATAACCATCAAATACAGCAACACAGGTTCCGAACATGATTGAGAAAGAAGATATGGCAATGATGATATAAGCACTATCGCCGAAAGAAGTTGTGTAAAGTCTGATTACATCTGCTGAGAAACCAACTGGCGAATCAGATAATGTCTCAGGGGTTCTGAACATAACAAAGGCTCCGAGTGTGACAAAGCAAATGGCTAAGAGTGCTGATAGAATGTATCCGAAATTGAAATCAAATAAAGTTTCTCTGAGTTTAGGGTGATAACCAGTTTGCTTAATCCTTTCAACTGTCCATAGGCTATTCCAAGCCGATAAGTCAACTGCGGTAGGCATCCAACCCATAAGCGGAATCAGAAACCCTAAATAGGCGACATTATCAATACCTTCAAACGAGAATAAACTCTGATTGGTGTTTGAACCTTTTGCCAGAACAATGAAGAAGGCGGTGAGAGTAGAGATAAGTAAAACTATTCCTACAATTTTGATGAGTACATCTAAGATTTTGAAATTATCTGAGATCAAAACGATTATACAAACAGCAAATACTAGGGCAACTGTTGTAAGGATTTCTTGAAGTCCGAAGAGGTTTTGCATGAAACCTGAAGTCACGAAGCCCACTGCCGCAGTGACTAAAAACATTGAGATAACTGTGATTATGAAGTAAAAGAAAAGTGGAACCTTTCCCAATTTACGATATCCAC
>Ga0316204_10004283_pt1 | contig 25941 bp, 23 predicted proteins | sample 6monrhotite_MG_2_FD_205661 | JGI IMG/M metagenome (GOLD analysis project Ga0316204, IMG submission 205661) | Microbial mat bacterial communities from mineral coupon in-situ incubated in ocean water Damariscotta River, Maine, United States -... | ecosystem: Environmental > Aquatic > Marine >...
CCTCCCAAGTACCCAATTTCCATTTTACTACTTCAGAAGAAATGAAGAAGGTTGTATATGCATTCCCCTTACTATCAAACTCAGTATGTAGTGGTCCTAAACCAGCTTGTTTAACACTTCCAGCATTTATCGCTTCAAAGTCTAAGATTGGTATGCCATATGCTTCTCCAGCAAAAGATTCACTTTCGATTGCTTTCATCATTTTAGAGAAAGAGTGTACAGTAACATCTGCAGATAACTTTCCACTTCCTACAATGTATTCTCCAGTCGGATCTACATCACAACCATGTGGAGACTTTGGTGTAGGCAAGAAGTAAACTAAACCGGGACATTGGGCTGGGTCTAACATTTTAACTTCTTTTCCCCAATGAGTAGTTGCAGAATGAGTTGCCTCATCGTATATGTTGTGAGCATAATTACTAGGAACTGTTGTATAGTTACCAGCAGCAATATATTCTTCTGCTTTTTTCCAATTGATGGCGGCTATAAAATCCTTATCATTTTGAGATGCATTTACTTCCAACAAAGTATTTGCCTCTTCAGAATTATAAGTAGTAAAGAAAAACCAACCATGTGACTCTCCTCTACCAGGATGTGCTTTGTCATAATCAAAACCTGGCATCATAATTTGGAAGTCAATATTCATTTCTCCAGACTTCTGATCTACCCCTAAGAAGGATACAACACCTTTAAAATTTTCTTTGTAATCACTTATTGGAATATCCCTTTGGGGTACTGGCACTGAAAAACGTGTACCTGCTACAACATATTCCGTATTTTCAGTTACATATGAAGAACTGTGATTTCCTGCACTGTTTGGAATCTCTATAGTTTCAACCGTTTCAAAAGTGGTCAAATCTATCCTAGCAATTCTAGGCGTATTATTCCCATTTATAAATACCCATCTACCATCCAATTCTCCATTTGTTTGAGAAATATCTGGATGATGCGCATCGTCCCAAGGAATAAACCCATGTGAAGTTTCCAATAAAGGTTTAGTCTCTTCACTGTAACCATATGCTTTCTCTGGATCTTGAGAAAACACTGGAATTACTCTAAACAATCTACCAGAAGGTAAACCATAAACTGATAATTGTCCACTAAACCCTCCTGAAACAAAGGCATAGAAATCATCGTGTTCTCCTGGCGCTACATAAACTTTTTCTGCAGCATTTGATGTAAGTGCTCCTTTATTTGAAGACTTGTTATTGGTGCTATTATTGCAGCTGTATGCTCCAATAAGGATTGCTCCCAATATAAATGTATTAACTACTTTTTTCATTTTACTTGTTTTTATGTTTGTTTAATTTTTAGGTAGAATTACTTTGTCTACTACATGTACAATTCCATTTCCAGCGGGTACACTGGCTAATATTTTTGCGCCTCCCACATACACTTCTCCGTCTTTTACCTCAACGGCTATATTTTCATTACTTGCCTGACCAAGCTTCTTGAATTTCTTTAAAAAATCTTTGGAATAATTCCCTGGCGTTACATGGTGTTTTAAAATGTATGCCAACTTCTCCTTATTCTCAGGCTTTAACAATGTTTCTACTGTACCTGCTGGTAGCGCATCAAATGCTGCATTAGTAGGCGCAAAAACCATTAGTGGCCCTGCATTTACTAGAGAATTTTCAAGCTCAGCTGCTTGTACAGCAGCAACTAAAGTTGTATGATCAGCTGAACCTATTGCAATGTGCAATACACTTGGTTTAGACCCATCGTCCGCAATAAATGCTTGTCCAGTTCTTTCTGTAGTGGCTTCTGTTGCAGCTTCTGCACTTGCTTCCACATTTTCTGTATTACTTCCTGAACCGCAACTTGATAAAACGATCATTGTGGTAGAAAGTAGAAGTAACTTTATTCTTCTTTTCATCTTGTTTGTTTTAAAGGGCCTAATACTGTTAAGCTCCTGGATTAATATTTAGTTAAGTGTTCTGAAGTATTCTAATATTTCTCTCGCTTCTTCCTCCGTTAAATTTTGATCTGCCATCGGCGCCCCATTAAACTCTATCATTAATTCTTTTGCCAATGGGTCCTTTTCTAACATTCCTGTTGGGTTTAGCATCATGTTCATCACCCACTCCGGAGACCTTCTCTCCATCACTCCTTTTGGAGATGGACCAATAAATTTCTTAGATACTTTATGACATGCAGAGCATTTAGCTTTAAATGACTCCTTTCCTTTAGCTGCCATTTCTTCACTTATTGCTTCTAACTGAATAGAAGTAATTGGCCCTATTCCTTTATTATCAAGATCTACTCTCTCGGATGCTGGAACTACAGAAGCTTTTTCAATCTTCTTTTCGGCCATTTTTTTCTCTCTTCTTTCTTTTGCTTCTTTTTGAGCATCATTTCCACATCCTATGATACCTATAAAACAGATCGCAAATACAGCATAGATTATTCTTTTCATTTCGTGTTTGTTTATGTATTACAGGGCAAATGTATATGGGGTTGAAATCTTAAAAAATGATAAAAATCATATTTTAAGATAAAAAGGTCTTTTTATCATTTTAACATGATTTGATATCAAAGAAAATAACTTGAACTGATATTTATCATATATTTAGCAAAGCATGAGATATACTTTCGCTATGCCTTTGAATTAAGATTCAGGCCAATAAAAACTAGCAAAATGAATACAATTAAGGTTCTACTGCTATGCATTCTATCCTACAATGTTTTTGGACAAATTGATACGAATCATAGTAAGATTGCTTTTGAAGCCGACTTTAGGTTTCGGCTTGAACAAGACTGGAATTCAAAAAAATCTGATGGCAGCTTTCGAGAAGATAGAAGTCGAATGAGATATAGGGCAAGAGTAGGCCTAAACTATCAAATTAAGCAGCAATACTCTTTTGGACTAAGAATAAGAACTGGAAATCCAATAAAACAACAAGACCCTCAACTTACGCTGGGCGATGGCAGCGATGAATTTGGCACGCTAGCAGTTGGGTTTGAAAAGGCCTACTTCAAATATGAAAACAAAAGCTATGAATTATGGTTGGGAAAGAATTCTTTCCCTTTTGAAAAGAACAATGAATTATTTTGGAGCGACAATGTCTTTCCTGAAGGTGCATTTTTGAAGAAAAAGTTTGCTTTTGAAAATAGTTTCATTGACAATTTTAACATTAGTGCAGGGCATTTTATTATAAACTCTATGGGCGCTTCTTTTGATAAGGATAGTTATTTCAGTGGAGCCCAAATATCATGCTCTTTGAAAAATGAACGCATATTCTTATTCCCTTCCTTTTATTTATTTAACAACATTAGCAACATACCTGATGGCAATGGAACATTCAAATTAAACTATGCTATTATTCATTTAGGAACAAGAATTCAAGTCTCAAAAGCACCTCTATTTGTAGAATTTGATTTTTACTCCAATCTAGAAGACTACTCTTCTAACGATTCAATATCCAACACTCTTTCAGATCAAACCAGCGGTTTTGTGTCAGCCATTAGTTATGGTAAATTGAATACAAGAGGCGATTGGAATTTCAAATTAACCCACGCATACCTACAACAATTCTCAGCGGTAGACTTCTTAGCACAAAATGACTGGGCCAGGTGGGATTATTCTTCTTTTGGTTCTCCGGATGGCAGGCTAACAAACTTGCAAGGTATAGAAGTAGTTGCATCTTATTTGCTTGAAAAGAATATAAAATTGACTACCAAATTCTATCAAGTAGAACAACTGATAAAAAATGGAGTTGAAGAAGAAAATGGAAGTAGAATACGATTTGATGTAGACATCAAATTCTAAACCTACTTATGATTATAGTTTTTACAATACACCTCTGATTTCTCAACAGTTTGAAGTGCTTTCAATTCTATATCATTATAGCTTCTAGATTCCCCCCAATTGAATAGTTTCTCAAAAAAAGGCAATAGCTTGCTGTTTTTAATTTTACCAAGAAAATATTCTTCATGTTCTTTCTCTTTGATTCCCATATCATATAAATCTTGATCGTGTTCAGTAATACCCAATTCATGGAAATAATGCATCATCACAAAGTATTCACAAACATTGCCACTTTCTAATCTACCAGCAAAAAAGAAAGGCATGAACCATCCAATTATATAGCAACTAAAGGCTATTACTTTTCCAATGACATAAAATTTAAACTCATAAAATTTAGAGACAGGAATATCGTATTGCTTCATTATTTGCAACACTAATTTTCGATGATGCCATTCATCGTCTTCAATCTCTTTGATTGCAAGCTTTTCATCCTTATTTTTTACAGCACCAGCATGACCAATGTATGCAAAAGAAGCAGCTCTTTCTGCTGAATATGCTCGTTGAAGTAAATCAATAAGCTTGGGGTGTTCTAATCTCATAATACTACCAAAGCAATCTCGGTTAAAAGTAGTAAAAGGATAACTAAATTTTGGGATTAGTTACTGATGTATGCTAAGCCATTCTTTTCATGATGATACAGCTAGCTCCTTGTGCAATATAAATCTCTAATCTCTCTTGAAGAAAAGCTGGAGCATTTTTACTTTCTATTTTTTCAAACCCAATAGTAGCATAAAACCCTTCTAAATGAGAAAAAGGCACACAATAGGCTTCTACCCCAGTAAAATGTGATTCGAGGAGGGCTAATATTTTTTTACCCAAGCCTTTTCTTTGAAATTCTAGATCGATATACATTCCTCTTAAAATCTCTAGCTTATGTTCTTTAGAAATTCTAACCAATCCGATAATCTTCTTATTTATTCGTGTTACTAAAGTTGTGTCGCTTGGATCAATTCCACCAGTATATCCTTGCTGCTTATAAAACGCTAAAGCTTCATCAAATTCAACTTCGTTTAATTCTGTCGTTTTCATTTGTTAGGAATAACTCTTAATTAAAAGTAGTTAAAGTCATTTTAAATGAATTTATGAATGCTAATTAGTTTGTTCTGAGAAGCAACAAAAAAACATAAGTTATTGCTTTCGCAATTTAAATCGATATGTCCCTCCATCTCTGCGTTCGGTAAAAGACATCTTCCTTCTAGTAAACTGCAAATTTCTCCACTCAAAGCTATTTTGATGACCACTTGATACATCAGTCAAATGTCCTTTTATAAACCTTGTAGTCTGATCCTCTTCATTATTAAGCATCAACCTTTTCACCTCCCATTTTCCAATTGCATCACGGTTCGGAACATTACTTGTTTGCACAATTGAATTATTCCCTTTAAACTCAATTATTAAATCTTTATAATCAGCAGTAATTTCTTCTTTTGAAAGAGAGAAGTTTTTCCGAAATTCTACCTTTTCGTACTTCCATTTCCCTTGTACTCTCTTCTCAGTAGGAAGAAAGATAGAATCTTTTTCACAGCTGATTAAAGTAAAAAGCATTAAACATCCAAGAATTATAAAGTTTGAAATTATAGAGTTGAAAGACATAGTAGAAGGTTTATCTCTTTAACTCAAAAAACATACCAAATCTACTATTGAACAAGATGTTTACTTCTTCAGTAAAGGATTCTCTGATTAATAGCAAAGAGACTCCAATTAAACAGAAAAATTTACTTCGTATTTTCACTCTCCAAATTTTAACCCTATAGACCATGAAAAGGATTTTGACATTCCTCCTCTGTAATATTGTTATAATTACACTCGCATTTAGCCAAACCAAAGTCATGAGCCCAGAGCAACTGATTGAACTCAATAGAGTTTCTGCGGTAGGCTTAAGCAATGATGGTAAGCAAGTAATTTACAAAACCTCAACTATTGATTTAAAAACCAATAAGCGATCTAGTAAAGTCTTTTCTGTTCCGGTTAAGGGTGGAGAGGTTAAACCTTTGTCAGAAGTTGGAGAGCTTGTAAAAGACAAGAACCTATCTCCAGATGGCAAATGGAAGTTAATTACCCTAGAAGTGAAAATCCAAAAAATAAGCGGTGCAGATCATTATGATGATGTTCCCAATTCAAATGTCATGATCTATGATCAATTGAACTACAGACATTGGGACAGTTGGGAAGATGGCTCATACAGTCACCTTTTCATACAATCTGCCGCCGACTCAAACGACAAGGGCATTGATTTAATGGAAGGCACTCCTTATGATTGTCCACAGAAACCTTTTGGTGGTGATGAAGATTACATTTGGAGCCCTGATGGCAAAAAAGTATTGTATGTCACCAAAAAATTAGCTGGCACCGACTATGCAGTTAGCACCAATACAGACATATATGAGTACAACATAGCAAGCAAAGCAACAACCAACCTTACAGAAGAAAACAAAGGCTATGATGTGCAACCTGCCTTTTCTACTAATGGCACCTTGGCTTGGTTACAAATGAAAAGAGACGGTTACGAATCTGACAAAAACGATATCATCGTTCAACTAGTTGATGGCAAGCTAAACCTTACTAAAGATTGGGATGGCACTGTAAATGGTTTCATTTGGAGCAATGATGGTTCGAGAATTTATTTCAATGCTCCGGTGGGTGGAACAGTGCATGCATTTGAAATTATTGTGCCTAAGAGCATCAATAGTAATTCAGCTCCTAAACAAATTTCCGAAGGTCAATTTGATGTGAATGGCATCATTGCACAAAGTGGAAATGAACTCATCGTCTATCGCAGAGATATGAATCACGCTACCGAGATATACAATTTGAACATCAAATCTGGGGAAATGAAGCAATTGTCGAATGCCAATGATGAAATATACAAAGACATTAAAATGTCAAACATAGAGAAGCGCATGGTAAAAACAACCGACGGCAAAGACATGCTTACTTGGGTTATTTATCCCCCAGATTTTGACCCTGACAAAAAGTACCCTACTCTACTCTATTGCCAAGGTGGTCCACAAGGAGCTTTGTCTCAATTCTATTCATTCCGATGGAACTTTCAGTTGATGGCAGCTCAAGGTTACATTGTGGTAGCTCCTAACCGAAGAGGAATGCCTGGTCATGGAGTAGAATGGAATGAACAGATCTCGAAAGATTATGGTGGCCAAAACATGAAAGACTATTTAGCGGCCATTGATGATGTAGCAAAAGAATCTTATGTAGACAAAGACAGATTAGGCTGTGTAGGCGCAAGTTATGGGGGTTATTCCGTTTTCTTTTTAGCTTCTATACATGAAGGTAGATTTAAGTCATTCATCTCTCACGATGGTATTTTCAATTGGCGTTCCATGTATGGAACCACTGAAGAATTATTCTTTGTGAATTGGGACCTTGGAGGCCCTTATTGGGATAAAGAAAATGCGGCAGCACAAAAATCTTACAACAAGTTTAATCCTATAAACTTTGTTGAGAAATGGGATACTCCTTTGCTGATTATCCAAGGAGGCTTAGACTTTAGAGTACCTATTGGGCAAGGTTTAGAAGCTTTTCAAGCAGCTCAATTGCAAGGCATAAAATCAAAGTTTTTATACTTCCCTGAAGAGAACCACTGGGTGCTTTCTGCCCAAAACAGTTTAGTGTGGCAAAGAGAATTCTACAAATGGTTAGAAGAGACAGTTAAGAATGTTGACTAAAAAAGTAGCATTAAATAGTAATTCAAGTCCTAATTTGAAATTCATGAAGAACAGTTCATACATCCTGCTTGCAATAGTGCTACTATTTACTTACGCCTGTGAGCCAAAGCAAGCCCAGCAAGAAGAAGCTCAGCCTGTGCAAGCCAATCCCGAATTAGAAGCCAGTCAAGGTTATGTAGCAGTAGAAGGTGGTAAGATATGGTATGGTATTATGGGTGGGGGCACACAAACTCCATTGTTGTGTATGCATGGAGGACCGGGTGGAACCAGCAAAGGATTCTTTCATTTGTCTGAAATTTCAAAGGAGCGTCCAGTCATTATGTTTGACCAGTTAGGCTCAGGACAATCAGATTATCATGAAGATACATCCTTGATGAAGGTAGAAAAGTTGGTTGAACAGGTAAAAGCCATTCAAAGGGAATTGAAGTTGAATGAATTTTATTTGGTCGGCAGCTCGTGGGGAAGCGGCTTAGCCCTTGAATACTATAACAAGTATCCTGAAGGAGTGAAAGGCATAGTATTTCTTAGCCCCTATTTTAGCACCCCGATTTGGACCGCCGATGCAGATACCCTAATAGCAGCGCTTCCTGACTCCATTCAAACAGCCATTCGCAATGGAGAGAGAGACAGTCTATTTAACACCGACTCTTACATTGCTGCAAATCGACACTTTGCCAGCTTACATGGAAGAAGGAATGAATACATAAAACATCCTTATGATACAGTAACCTCTGCTTTTAATGCCTTTATCTACAATTACATGTGGGGGCCAACCGAATTTACAGCCAGGGGTACCTTAAAAGATTATGACAATGCTCATAGTCTCAAAAAGATTAAAGTCCCTGCCTTGTTTGCTACCGGCGAATTTGATGAAGCCAGACCGACAACTGTGAAGAGGTTAAGCCAAATGGTTAAAGGTTCTGAATTTGTAGTAATACCCGATGCGGCACATTTCACTTTAAATGATAATCGAGAAGCAGTTGTCTCTGCTATTGAAGCGTTTCTAGAAAAGTAAAATGAATCCTAACTGAAGAGAGGAATTTACCCTAAAGGTTTTGAAAAAAGAAAGACGCTAGATGTAGCGTCTTCCCTAAGTTTCTCCTCCCTGCCTTCATTTCATTCAGGCAGATAAATTGGCTTCCTCCTTCGTTGCTCTTCGGTGGGGTAACTACTTCGACACCTTTAATTCTGCTAATGTTTCCCGTAACATTAATTTCAACCCCTTCTTTCCTGCTGAAGTTTTAAAGTATTTCTCCCTTCTCATAGAATCTTGTTTGGAAAGATAGTATTCACAAAAAATTAATTTTAGTGGTTGCCTTGGAGCAGTAGAGATAGTTCCTCCGGCATTATGATTAGCAACTCGCTTCTCTAAATTAGTGGTGTAACCAATGTATAATTTATGATCTTTTAGAGAATACAATACATAGGTGCAATAATTCAATCCTAACATGATTGAAAGTTAGTAATTGTTTCGAAACCAAGAGGATATTAAAAAACCCTGAAGTAGATCTTACGATCACTACAGGGTTATTCTTTATGGCTATGAAGCAGAATAAATTCGCTTCACAGCCAAGAAGTGAGCTCTGCTCTACTTCTTGGCTCCTCCTCTTGGGCTCGAACCAAGGACCCTCTGATTAACAGTCAGATGCTCTAACCAACTGAGCTAAGGAGGAATTTCTTTTTCAAGAATTGGGCTGCAATATTAGCCCAATATTTTGAATTAAACAATATATTTGCACAAAAATTAAGCCTTTTAAAAATAACCCTATTAGAAGGGAGATACCGCTTTTAAATACCATCTCTAAAGCGTCGAATAATAAAGTCATAAAATAATCAAAGAATGAGCAAAAAGTACAATGTGTTTGGAATAGGCAATGCCTTGGTAGATATAGTAACAGAAGTTGATGATCAATTTTTAAGTGATCATAATATAGAAAAAGGCTTGATGACCTTGGTAGATGAAGAGAATCAAACTAAGATCTCTAATGCCATCAATATGAGTAAAAGCAATATGCAATGCGGTGGATCAGCAGCTAATTCGATAATTGCTGTATCTCAATTCGGAGGTTCAAGTTATTATTCTTGTAAAGTGGCAAATGATGAACTGGGAGAGTTCTACCAAAAAGACCTAAAAGAAAATGGCGTTGATTCAAACCTTGATCACCAAGAGTTAGAAACTGGTATAACTGGAAAATGCTTGGTAATGACAACTGAAGATGCTTCCAGAACCATGAATACGTTCTTAGGGATTACGTCAAATTATTCTAGAGCAGAAATTACTGAAGCCGTATTGAAGGACAGTGAATACCTATATATTGAAGGTTATTTGGTAACCTCTGAAAATGGTCAAGATGCGATGAAGCATGCCAAGAAACTGGCTGAAGAAAATGGAGTAAAAACTGCTTTAACGTTCTCTGATCCATCTATGGTTAAATATTTCAGAGAACCAATGCAAGCAGTTGTTGGCGCCAGTGTTGATCTCTTATTCTGTAATGAAGAAGAGGCAATGCTATACACAGGCACAGAAAATCTTCAAGATGCTAGAGAAGCATTAAAGAAAGATGCAAAGCGTTTTGTTATCACACTTGGAAAAAATGGGGCAATGATTTATGATGGAGATACCTTCATCGATATAGAGCCTTATAAGGTCAACGCCATCGATACCAATGGTGCAGGTGATCTATTTGCTGGGGCTTTCCTTTATGGAATTACCAATGGGAGAAGTTTTGCTGATGCTGGTAAACTTGCTTCCTTAGCCTCTTCTAAAATAGTTACTCAATTTGGTCCTAGATTGGAATGGCATCAAGCTAAGGATATCTTAAACCAATTGCAGTTGGTTTAATTCAACTTGCAATAAAACTGTGTAAAAAATAACACATGTCTTAAAAAAGCGACATCTTTCGATGTCGCTTTTTTTATTCTATAGTAATTTCTCTTAAGCCTGAATCATTGAATGGCCCTTCGATTAAATTCCCTTCTTTATCAAGTAACTGAATGCGGAAGCTGTGTTTTCCTATCGCTAATCCTTCAACAAAGTATGGTTGCCAAGTAGGCAATAAAAAATCTACTCCATCAATTAATACTTTTACTTTATTTCCTCCCTCTGCGAGTTTGGTATTGATCAAGTAAAAATCCAATAAAATCTTTTTTCCATCTTCACCTTTATAAGTTCCTTTCGGTCTACTATAAAAAAGATGAGAAGCAGAATGATCAAAAGTAGAAGGTTGATCTCCAATTTGGAAGGTTTTTAAAACATGAGCGGTGCCATTCTTAATACTTTCATGATAGGAACGAGAAAGAAACGCCAATACTACATTGTTACCTTCTAATAACTCTGCCTCAAATTTTGGTTCATAATGAGCTTTATAAGGTCCATTGTTCACTATAAAGTGAATATGCTGTCCCTTTTGAGAGTTGGCGCAATGCCGTTCAGTTGCTCCTTCTGTTTGTGTAGCCAATTCATAATTTTCTACTTCAAATTCGAATGCTTGTTTGCCAGGCAAAGAAGCCGAAGCAGTAATTTCTTTCATTTTTAACACAGCCTCTGGAAACTCCTTAGCAATATTAGCTGAATATACCTTAATGCCTTTTTTCTGCAATTCAATTGCATTGAACTCAACAGCCATCTCATCATGGTGCTCATGCTCCTTACCTTCAGCATGCATTTTATCATGAGTTTTCTCTTCTTCAGCCTGATTATTTGTGGTAACATCTCCACAAGCTAGAACAGCACTAATTATAGCTATAAAAAACGACTTATTAACTCTCATCTCCATTGTTTTTTAGGTATAAAAAAACCACCTTAATTGCATTAAGATGGTCTTCTTTAAATTCATTTTATTTATTCTACAGTTACTGTAATTGTAGCACTCATTTGAGGGCCATAACTTTGATGATAACCATCGGCAAATTGCATTGTTAGCGTATGCTCTCCTGCGGATAGTTCTATCTCTGTTTCCGTTTGTCCTTTACCGTAATGAATGTTTTTCTCATCAGCAGGAACAACCGTTCCTTGCTCCAAAGCAGATCCATCAATAATAATATGATGATGCCCTTTGCCAGCATTTAATTCACCGGCAGGCTCTACTTCCATTCCTTCTACTCCAAATTCAATTTTTACAGGCGAACTAACCGTAGCACCATCCTCAAGGTTGGCAAAAAACACTTTAGCTCCTTCTGGCACTGCCAATAGCTCTACTTCTCCCTCACCTTCAGCCATATCCTCATGTTGATGGTCATGTTCCTCACCTTCAGCATGCATTTCTTCGTGAGTAGCTTCTTCAGTTGCTTCCGCTTCTTTATTCGTTGCTCCTCCGCAAGAAGCTAAAAAGAAAGCTCCTGCAATCAGTGTTGTTATCATTGTTGTTTTCATGTTCTATTCAGTTTAGGATTCAAATTCAATTAATAGTTGATTTTTTTCTACTGCTTGCCCAACTTCCACCGCAATTCCTTTTACCACAGCATCAGCAGGAGATTTTAAAACATTCTCCATTTTCATAGCTTCTAAAACTACCAATGGGTCATCTTTTTTGATTTCTTGGCCAGCTTCTACAGCTAATTTCAACACCAAGCCTGGCATAGGAGCTTTCAATTCAGTAAAACCTGCATTTGCCATATTATCCATGCCCAATTGGTGTAACAAAAGGTCAAAACGATCTTCAACTTTTAGCTGATAATCGTGATTGTTTACCTTGATGGTAAATTCTTTCGCTTCCTTATCCGCAGCCACTACTTCTGCATTATAGGATTTATTCCCTTGAATAACATTAAACTTCCCTTCCTTCAATTCAATTAGATCAAGTGTTTTACTTTCTCCATTAATTGTAAAATTATTTTCCGAAACGGTTTCAATACGATATTCTTTACCGTTTTCTACTGTAACCTTAAGCTCACTCATAGGTGAACAAATATAGTGTTTATCGTTTTACCTTTTGTCACAATTCAATTTGATACAAAGAAGATTAAATGTCAATTTTACGCCCCCAAATAAGAATGATGAAAAAAATACAACCGTTACTCATAATCACTGCCCTATTTTTTGGAATTAATGCATGTAAAACATTAGCTCCTGTAAGTGATATAGACGAAATCGTAGAACTTGATACTATAGAAGTTGATGCCAATAGAGCATTAGACATTTATCGGGCTTCAGAGAAAAGGGTCAACGATCTCTTGCATACTAAATTGGAAGTCTCTTTTGATTGGGATAGTGCCTTTTTATTTGGGAAAGCAAACCTCAGCTTTTCTCCTTATTTCTACCCTACAGACACATTAGTTCTAGATGCCAAAGGCTTTCAAATTCATACGGTAGCTCTAGTTGATCAAATTGGCAAACAAAGCCCCTTGAATTACACTTATGACAGTCTTTTTCTTAAAATTAAGTTGGATAAAACCTACAAGCGAAGCGACACTTTTGAAGTATTTATTGACTATACCGCCATGCCTAATAAGCTAAAAGAAGGTGGTAGTGCTGCTATTACCAGCGATAAAGGATTATATTTCATAAACAATGATGGTAGCGACCCTAATAAACCAAAACAAATTTGGACACAAGGAGAAACTGAAGCCAGTTCTTGTTGGTTTCCAACCATAGACGCTCCAAATGAAAAAACAACCCAAGAAATATACATCACTGTAGATTCTGTATATGAAACACTCTCTAATGGGGCATTAATCTTTCAAACGGAAAATGAGGGTGGAAGCAGAACAGATTACTGGAAACAAGAATTACCCCATGCTCCTTATTTATTTATGATGGCTATTGGAGACTTTGCCATAGTAAAAGACGAATGGAATGGAATCCCAGTAAACTATTATGTAGAGCACAAATACAAGGCTTTCGCTAAGGATATTTATCCTAACACTCCTGAGATGTTGACCTTCTTCTCAGAAAAATTAGGGTATGACTACCCTTGGGATAAGTACCATCAAATAGTTGTGAGGGATTATGTTTCCGGAGCAATGGAAAATACCGGAGCAGTAATTTATGGAGAATTTGCTCAAGGAAATGATCGTTTTTTAATTGACAATTCTGCTGAAGATGTTGTTGCCCATGAATTATTTCACCATTGGTTTGGAGATTTAGTCACCTGCGAATCATGGTCAAACCTTCCTTTGAACGAATCTTTTGCTACCTATGGCGAGTATTTATGGAATGAATACAAATATGGAAAAGATGAAGCTGATCGTGGAGGTTATAACGATCAGAGGATTTACCTACAACAGTCAAGGGTAAATAAAAAGAAGTTAATCCGCTTTCAATATGACAATAAAGAAGATATGTTCGATACCCACTCCTATCAGAAAGGTGGAAGAATCTTACACATGCTTCGCAAGTATGTTGGCGATGATGCCTTCTTCGCAGCTTTAAACCTTTACCTAACTGAAAACGAATATACTTCCGTTGAGATCCACCAGTTGCGTTTGGCCTTTGAAAAAATAACAGGAGAGGATTTAAACTGGTTTTTTAACCAATGGTTCTTGGGTGCTGGCCATCCTATCATAGAAGTTGAACAAGAATACATCGACTCTACTAAAATGTTAGCGGTGACCATCAAACAATCCCAAAAGGGAGAAGGAATAGCTGACATATTTGAATTACCAACTACTATTGGTATTGTTGACGCTCAAGGCAAGTTACACCGTAAAGAAATCAGGTTAGTAGAAAGAAATCAAACATTTACCTATCCTATGAATGAAGCTCCACTATTGATCAATTTGGATGTAGATAAAATCTTATTGGCCGAGATTGAGCAAAGCATAGACAAAAAGGATGCTTCGCTTTTATACCGTGTAGCTACTAACTTTGTAGATAAGTTAGCTGCCATTAAGCTAATGAAAAACCTAAAAGACTCTGTTGCTCATGATGCAATAGAAATGGCTTTAAATGACCCTTTCTGGAGCATTAGGAGATTAGCAATTAGAAATAGCAAAAATTTTGTAAAAGCAAGAAAAGAAAAAGCATTCCAAATTTTCACAATGCTTGCTGAGAAAGATGAGAAATCTACGGTAAGGTCTGCTGCTATTTCTGCTTTAGCAAAATACTTTAAAGAAGACTTAAGTCCAGACCTATTGAAGAAAAGCATTAATGACCGTTCCTATAGAGTAGTCTCTGCTAGTTTAAATGCACTCTATGAAATGAACAATGAAGAAGGAGTTTCTGTAGCTGAAGGTTTAGAAAAAGAAGACAATTCTACACTCAAAACTTCTATCGCTAGTATATATGCAAAAGAAGGTGACCCTAAACGTCAAGCTTTCTTTGAAACAACAGCAAAGAATGCAACTGGATTCAACAAATACCCAATATTGATCAGTTATAGTGACTTTATTACTAAGCAGAATGATGAATTTATTGAAACACATCTTTCTTTTCTTAAAGAGCAAAGTACAGGCAAGGACAATTGGTTCCTTAGAATGGCTGCTGTTAATGGAATCATTAGTTTAAAAAGCAAATACACCGATGAATTAGAAAGCATTGACAAACAGATCAACAATGAAGATGATCCTGCACAGAAAAGCAGTCTTCAAGAAAAGAAAACCAATGCTAGTAAAATGATGGCCAAGGTAAAAGATACCTTAACTGAAATTTATGAGGCGGAGAGCAACAAAAACCTGAAAAGTATGATTGAAGTAGAGTTGAAATAAACTCTCTTCTCTCTACATTTTCACAAATCGTTTGCCAACTACACCTTCTTTACTTTCTATTTGCATAAAGTAAATCCCGGCCGGCAAGTCACTCAGGTCAACTTTGTAATCACTACCGAGATACACTTGAATTGTCTTTCCTGAAAGATCTATAATAGATACATTTAGTGGTGTCAAGCTGGTTTTTATAGTCAAGTAATCTTTGGCAGGATTTGGATGAAGCTCGATGCTATTTACCAACGTATTTTCAAAGAGCCCAACAATAGTAACAAAACATGAAGAAGTATCAACACAGGAATTCTGGCTAAGTTCTACCGCATAAGCACCAGATTGACTAAAAACAAAAGATTGAGAAGTAGCTCCGCTAATTGCTGAAAATCCATTGTTACAATCTAGCCATTGGTAAGTTGCATTTGTTGCATTCGCTGTAAGTTCTCCTCCACTTTGAGTGACAGATGTATCCACCTCAACTATGCTTAAATTGAGTGTTATAATGGAGTCACAGCCTTCAACATTCAATAGCGTATCCACAGCAAAGAAATTATCGCTAAAGTAGGTTTTACCATCAATCCAAGTGAGGCTATCGCAAGCTAAAAGCTCATCAATACCCTGTGTTGGTAAACAAGGGCCCAATTTCCATAATTCTGCGCCAATAATTCCATTGTCAGCCATAAAGAATAAGGTAGAACCCTCAACAATCATAGGTGAGTATGATACTCCACTTGCACTTCCGGGATTGATGTCAGCAACCATTGAGCTTCCATTTAATGTTCCATCCGACTTCCACAATTCCATACCATTTATCCCATCATCAGTTTTAAAGTATAAAGTATCTTCAAATATGATTGGATTTCTAGGAAAGGTTGAACTTGTATGGCTTGTATTTGTAATTACCTCAGTCCCCAAATTGCTTCCATCTGTTTTCCATAATTCTCTCCCGCTAGCAATACTACTGGCTAAAAAATAGAGTGTATCTTCATGAGCTACGAGTTCATCCGGCGAACTTGATATAGAACCCGGTTGAATATCTTTAACCATTTGAGTTCCTGAAAATGTACCATCAGACTTCCACAACTCTATTCCATTCACCCCATTATTCGCGGAAAAGTAGAGTGTTCCATTCACATTCGTAAACTTGTTTTTATCAAAGAGGGAACTGAACATACTGCCTGAAGATCCTCCTCTGATATTTTTAACCAAAACTGTTCCTGCTGATGTTCCATTAGACTTCCATAATTCTACTCCATTAGAGCCATCATCTGCAGTAAAAAATAAAATACCGTTTATATTGATAAAATCTCCAAGGGAGCTACTGCTTGAACCTGGATTTATGTCTTTAACCATCACTGTTCCTGCAGCTGTACCATCCGACTTCCAAAGTTCTTTCCCATTCGTTCCATTATCTGCATTAAAAAACAAGGTCCCATTCACATCTACAATGCGTTGAGAAATTAAAGAAACAGAGTTTGCTGAACCAGGATTAATGTCTTTAACTAATGCAGTTCCTGCCTCAGTACCATCAGATTTCCACAACTCTAATCCGCTTGTATTGTTTTCATTTGTGAAAAAGAACATCAGCGAATCTGAAACTGTTAAATGGTAAATTTCACTATGAGCTGTTCCAATATTTATATCTTTTATTAAAATTCTGCCATTTCCAGTGCTATCCAATTTCCACAACTCATTACCTGTAGAGTCAGAAATTGAAGCGAAATAAAACTCTCCCTTAAAAACAACTGAACTATTTAAAGTAAAGCCTGTCTGTTTCGTTCCTCCAGGAGTACCATCTGTCACCCAAGAAGCACCCTGACTGCGAAAGAAAACTCTACCATTATAACCTACAAATTTTTCAAGGGAGCTACCATAAGAACCTATAAAAGGATTAACTATTTCTTGAGTACCATTCATGGTCCCATCTGTTCTCCATAAACCAAAATCATAATCCCCATCATTGGCTATAAAAAATAATTCACCATCTCCTGCAATCATTTCATGATTATGTGGAGCTGACCCTCTATGAGGAAGATATTGGTCAAAGCCTGATTTAGCACCTGGGATCATATCGGATACAAGCACAGTTCCATTGGATGTTCCATCCGTTTTCCACAACTCTATTCCTAAAGAATCTGTATACGCCAAGAAGTATAAAATACTATCTACTGAAACAAATTTATTGGGATAAGAAGCATTTGCCAAAGTACTAATCTGAGGATGAACTCCTGGGTAAATGTCTTTCATCAACACTGTCCCTGCAGCTGTTCCATCAGACTTCCACAGCTCCCTCCCTATATTAGATGCCCCTCCTACACTATCTCCCGTAAAATATATTTCTCCATTATGAACAGCTAATTCAGAAACTTCAATATTGCTAACTGCTTGAACCGTGCCAGCAGCTGTCCCATCTGATTTCCACAATCGACTTCCTTGAATAAAAAACAAAAGACTATCATTCCTAACCAATTGGCTAGTGAAATTAGAAAAGCTCTTCAGTATAGAACTTCCTGAAGCGGTTCCATCTGTTAGCCATAATTCTCTCATGGAGACATTAAAGTTCCAATTAATAAAATACAAATCCTCACCAACTATTGTAAATTCTCTAGCCGCCCTCAAACCAGCGGTTCCGGGAACAACATCAATTTTAGTTGTTCCTACATCCGAGCCATCAGTTTTCCATAACTCATATTCATTTCCATCATTAGCAACAAAATAAACTTCAGCTTTATATAAAAAAATATTCACCACTGCATCATCTCCTGCAGTATGAATATCTTTAATTTGTTTTGTCCCTGAAGATGTACCATCGGATAAATAAATCCCTCTATCTCCACTGCTATCTGCTACCGCTGAAAAATAAACTGAATCTCCTTTCACTACCAACTCTCTAATTGAACTTCCCAGATAGCCTGACCGCAAATCAGTAACTAATACAGTTCCTAATTCCGTGCCATCAGATTTCCATAATTCTATACCGTTGGTATCTGTTGCCAAAAAAAATAGTGTTCCATTTGCATTTACAAAATGATATGGATTACTGCCTTCTTTTCCTGGAAGAATATCCTTTACCAGACTTGTCCCATTCTTTGTTCCGTCCGTCTTCCACAACTCCCATCCTAAATCTGTATCATTTGCAGCAAAATACAATGTACCATCGATGTATATCATAGAGCCTTCTCCCCCAAATATGGAATTTAACTCAATAGGATTAACGTCTTTAACAAGTTGAGGGCTGTATTGAGAAAAGAGGCTTGTGGTAAGAAATAGAGAAAAACAAAGCGATAAGAATGTTTTCATTTTGTTGATGATTAGTATGAACTGAAAGGTAAGTAAAAATCAATCAAGGGCAGTTAATATCCTGAGTTTGGCTTTATTTTAAACGATTCAAACAATCCTATGGAGCTGATCAATTCCAAAAAGTTCTGAGGACAATTTTTAGTGGTTTTAGAAAAAATTAATATTACAGCTTAATATTATTGCTAGGCTCTTCTTCAAACTTAATTGGTATTTTGAATTCCACCTTCACCTTTCTACCTATAACCTCTCCAGCTTTCCACTTTGGTGTTTCTAGAATGTATTTTACAGCTAATTTTTCCAATACCTCCTGAGCTTCCCTATAAACTTTAACTTCATCTGCCTTTCCATACTCATCAACTATAAAAGTGAGGTATACCGTTCCCTTTTCTTTTGGTTGATCTTCTTTGATACGCTCATTTATATAGGCACTAAATAGTTCTGAAGATTCATTTTGATCCTTTGCGTGCTGAAATAATGGCATATCCTCTATAACAGTATAAACACAAACTCCTTCTGCTTCAATCTGTCCATAGGAACACTGAAAAATTAAAAGCACAGTACAAAAAAACAGGAACCTCTTTGGCATAATTTCTAAAATCCACTATTAACAATTACAACCTTCCTATAAACTCCACTAAGAGTTTATAGTAGTTTTCAAATTCAGTAAAGGGCAAAGTCTCTGCTTTGTCATATACATCGTGATAAGCTTTAATTCCACCTAGGGTGTATATAAAAAAACTAGGCACTCCCTTCTTATGGAACATACAGTGGTCACTATTACATGACTCTCCTCTGATTTTTACTTGTTGCAAGAACTCATTTTCTTTATTGATTTTCACCATCAAATCAAACTGCTCTTTATACACCGATCCATTCACCACCTGAATTCCTTCATCTCCAGTTCCAGAAATATCTAAGTTGATCAAGAACTTAATCTTTTCAAGAGGTAACAATGGGTGCTCCGTGTAATATTTTGACCCCAACAAGCCTATCTCTTCAGCTCCAAAAGCAATAAAAAGCATGGAATATTCTGGCTTATTCCCTGTCTTAGCATAATGTTTGGCCAAATTCAATAGAATGGATACTCCGCTAGCATTGTCATTCGCTCCAGGAAAGTATGTAGCTGCCCCCATATGCCCCAAATGGTCGTAATGAGCCGTTAACAAGATGGTAGAATCAGCCTTCTGACCTTCAATAAATCCAATTACGTTTTGTGTTTTGTATTTCTTTTCAAATTTACTTTCAATCTCAAACTCTATTTTTTTATGCTGAACCAATGAATCTAACTTAACTGTAATAATTGGCCTCAGATTTTGAACAGTGGAACCATGCCAGGTTAATTTGTCTTTGGTATATATAATAGTTCCTGCAGCAGGGTTATTCTCATGGTATTTAATAAAGCTTATAATCCCTTGAATCTCTTTCTTCTGTTCTTTATTTAACTCAACTTTGGCAGGAGAGATTCCTATGAATTTTCCTGTAGCTGCTTTAATAAAAGGAATTAATGCATCCTCATCCAACAATTCATCCTCGCTGATATGCATTATAGAAAATCTCCCTTTACCGTTGGGTGACCCTGGATCTACCAAATAATCAAAGCCTGGACGAAGTTTTTGCTTGTCTAATTGAATTTCTAACTTTCCTGGCAAAGCATTTACCGAAACAGAGTATTGCTGTTGATAGCTTTTCCCCACTTTTGCTAATCCCAATTTCTCAAATTCCTGAGCGATAAAATCTGCAGCAATCTTTTCTCCTTTTTCAACATATCCTCTTCCATGCATTGCTGGAGAACATAAGGTATCAAGAATGTACCTCGCATAATCGATATCTTGAGCAACAACTAGGCTGCTCCAGCAGCAAAAGCCCAATAGGATAATTTTTATTTTTTTCATGCTTCTAATTTCGGTTCAATATTTTAATTAATACTATTCCTCTTCTCTAACCCTTTTCTCATGGACAATCTCATACTTAATTCCTTCTGTATCCTTGAAGAAAAGTGCATAATAACTTTCTCCGTGTTGGGGATAATATTGTGGGGAACTAACAATAGTCGCTCCAATATTTTTAATTTTATCGTAGAGCCCATCAACCTCTTCACAAGATTCTGCTTTAAATGCCAAATGATGCAGTGCTCCGGGTTTTCTTCTATGAATACTTTCTTCTTTAAAGATTGCTCTTGGTGAATTAATGGCAAAAATCAATAATGGGTGACAGTATTCTATTACCTCAAACTCATGAGAGGCTACACTCCCTTTAGATTTTCGATTAAGGTCAAAACCAAGTATAGGCATCAGTTGGTCATAGAATGCTTCTGCTCTTGCCAGGTTCTTAACCGTAAGTTGTATGTGATCTATAATAGGTTTCAAAATTATTTTTTCTTCCCAATTAACAAGAGAGAATCTCCAGCCTCAAACTCATTGTAACTCTCAATCACAAAAATTTCAAAGTATTCTTCAAAAAAAACGCTAAGCGAACTTTCTAGATGATAGTTTACAAAAAGACCTTTAAACACTTCTGAACCTTCACCCTTCCAAAAAGAATGACAAATTATCCCATCGGTATTTAAGATATCATACTGCCTTTTAATAGAATCAACTAGCTCTTCATCTTTGAGGTGATGCATTACTTTATTTGAATAAATTCCATCGAACTTTTCAGTAGTTTTTAATGTGATTGCATTCAATTCAAGAAATCTACCCTTTGGGTTTTTAGAAGCAAGATGACTTAAAAACTCTTGAGAATTATCAGAGCCTACAACAGTATAATCTTTCTTTAAAATATTCCAATCTGTTCCAGGCCCAGTACCTATCTCAAGTAATGAGGAATTAGGAGGTAAATAAACTTTTAGTTTTTCAATCAGTTCTCCCCCATTTACATCCTTGGCTAATTTGATGTATTCGTCCACTGACTCCTTAGTTTTATAGTAAGCTGCCATCGTTTTACTTCTTAAGCATTAGTTTGATTATAAAAATACCTTTTCTTCCTCTTCCTAGAATCTATCACACAAAAAAGCCCCCAATTTGGAGGCTTTCAAATTTATCTCATAGCAATTTAACCAACAGAATCTGCTACTGAAGTTTCAGTTGGAACAATCTCTTTCATTGCTTCAAAACCGCCCAACACATTCACCAACTTATGTATCCCTCTGCTTTTTAAAATAGACGCTGCTATTACACTTCGGTATCCACTTTTGCAATGTAAATAATTGTCCTTAGCGTCTGAAAATTCACTCAAATGGTCATTGATAAAATCCAAAGGGGTACTTGCTGCACCTTTTACATGTTCAGCACTATATTCCCCAGGCTTACGCACATCAAAGGTCAATTTATTCTCAGCTTCTTTGTGGTATTCTTCAGCACTAACAGATTTCAACGTATCAACTTCTTTGCCGGCACCTTTCCAAGCTTCAATTCCACCATCCAAATAACCTATAGTATTGTCAAAACCTACTCGAGATAGGCGAGTAATTGCTTCTTCAATCTTATCATCTTCAGCCACTAGTAAAATTGACTGTTTCACATCAGCAATCAAAGTTCCAACCCATGGGGCAAAGCTTCCATCAATTCCAATAAATATAGATGAAGGGACGTGTGCCTTACCAAAATCATCTTGATGTCTAACATCTAACACAATTGCATGTGTTTCATTGGCTGCAGCTTCAAAAGCCTCTGGAGACAAAGCCTTACTACCTCTCTCTATCACCTCTGCTACATCTTCATAACCTTCCTTGTTCATCTTTACATTCAACGGAAAGTATTGTGGAGGAGGTAATAATCCATCTGTTACTTCTTTTACAAACTCTTCCTTGCTCATATCTGCTCTTAGCGCATAATTCATCTTCTTCTGATTCCCTAGAATGTCCAAGGTTTCCTTCATCATGTTTTTTCCACAAGCAGAACCAGCTCCGTGTGCGGGGTACACAATTACATCATCAGCCAAAGGCATAATTTTATTTCGCAAACTATCATACAATAAACCAGCAAGGTCTTCTTGCGTCATATCAGCAGCTTTTTGAGCTAAATCTGGTCGTCCTACATCTCCTAAAAACAAGGTATCTCCTGAGAAAATTGCACGATCTTTTCCAGCTTCATCCTTCAATAAATAAGTAGTACTCTCCATAGTATGCCCTGGTGTATGCAAGGCAGTAATCGTAATATTTCCCAATTGAAATACTTGATTGTCTTCAGCAATTAAGGCTTCAAAAGAAGGATTTGCATTAGGGCCATAAACAATTGTAGCACCTGTTTGCTGTGCCAACGTAACATGCCCACTTACAAAATCAGCATGAAAATGAGTTTCAAAAATATATTTGATTTTTGCTCCATTATTTTTGGCCCTTTCTATGTAAGAACCTACTTCTCTCAATGGATCAATAATTGCTATTTCTCCAGCACTCTCAATGTAATAAGCTCCTTGAGACAAGCAACCTGTATAAATCTGTTCTATTTTCATAGTCTACTATTTGATACAAAATTAAGCTAGAAATCTCTTGTAAAAGCTGATAAATGTCAACTTAACATTTATTGGGAGAACTCTTGAAAAACAATATAAACTGCCATTAACAAAACAAACCAGCCAAAAGATTTTTTTAGCTTCTTACCTTCAATAAATTGGCCCAGATAAATCCCAAGAAATATTCCTGCTATTGAAAAGAAAGAAAAGGTAAGTAGAAAAACCCATTCAATATCTAAATTCTCTACATCTCCTATAAAACCAATCAGTGATTTAATGGAAATAATGAGTAAGGATGTGGCTACTGCTTTCTTCATTGGCAATTTCGCCAATAACACCAAAGCGGGTATAATTAAAAATCCACCACCAGCACCTACAAGTCCCGTTACCAAACCAACCAATAAACCTTCAACTACAATTAATGGAATATTATATTTTACTTCCCCTTCATGATCCTCTCTTTTCCGCTTATTTCGAATCATAGAAAAAGCAGCTAATAGCATTACTAATGCGAAGAATAGCATTAGCCCCACGCTCTTAGTCAATTGAAAGTCTCCAATGGTAACAATGGTTTCTGGAATAGCAGGAACTAAATATTTTCTACTAATATATACAGCAATAAATGCTGGTATTGCAAATACTATGGCCGTCTTAAAATCGATTAATTTTTTAGGGAGGTTTCGCAAAGTACCCACCAGAGATGTTACTCCCACTATAAATAAAGAATAGGCCGTTGCCGTTACAGGGTTAATTGAAAGTAGGTAAACTAAAATAGGAACAGTTAAAATGGAACCTCCCCCCCCAATTAAGCCCAATATCAACCCGATTAGCAGAGCTCCAAAATATCCTAGATAATTGATTAATTCCATAAATAATTCCGACAAATCTAATGCTCTTCTAAGAAACTTTAAATAATGGCTTAAATTAATGCAATAAACAGTTGATGATTTTCTTTTTCAAAACATGACAAGAATCATTTTCCAGAAGCATTAATTGCATGAACTTTGAAATAAAAAAATGAAAACCATCCTTTTACCTACCGATTTTTCCAACAACGCCTTAATGGCTGCTGAATTTGCCATTTCTAAACTTGTAAAAGGACCCGCCAAACTAACCCTTTTTAATGTTTATGATATTCCAAGAGGTGGTACTAGTGGACTTTTCTATTTGATGGATGAACTACAAAAACAAGCTAAAAATGACATCGAAGAGTTTAAGCATATACTTGAAGAAAAATACACCAATAACCAACTCCAATTTGATGCTCGAATAGCACAAGGTGATTTTGCAGAGCGTTGTACATTAATGGCCGAAGAGTTAAATGCAGATTGCATTGTCATGGGTACTAAAGGTTCTTCCGGAATTAAAGATATATTAATTGGAAGTAGCACTATCGATTTAATGAAACGTTTAAAAAGGCCCTTATATGTTGTTCCAGAAAATTTTCAAGAAGCGGAAATTAAAGAGATAATTGTAAGTGTTGATGGAAAAGAAATTGGCGACCAAGCAAAACAAGAAATCTTAAACTACTCCATTCAACATAACCTTCCCATTCAATTACTTCACATTCGACTGAATGATGATAATCCTATTCAAGATTGGGAAAAGTTGAAAACCTATTTTAAAGACATTAAATTAGAGCTGCACGAAGCTTATGCCGATAATTTAGAAGAAGGACTGAAAAAAAGCACTGAAAACTCCAAAGCTCTCCTTGTCATGATCAAAAGAAAGCAAAGTTTTTGGGAACGTTTTTTCAATTTGAGTGATAGTCAAAAAGCGGTTATGAGTGCTAATTTACCCATGCTGATTCTTCCTGAAGTAGACTAAATTATAAGGTTTACCTTTAAACCTTATGACAACTGACCTTGATTTTAGAAAGATAATTTATCTTACGATAATCTTCATTGTATTTACTGTTGTTGGTACTCTTTCTCATGAACTTGGCCATATCTCCGTTGCTCGTTATTTTGGTTTCGAGACTAGGCTTTCCTTTGCTCATATGGAATGGAATGATGAAGGCAGTTCTGCTTTTCATCAATTTTGGATTGCCGCTGGGGGTCCAATACAAACCATGCTATTTGGAACTATAGGCCTTTTATTACTAATTAAAAGAAAAGCTAGCATTCGCTTAAAAGGCTTCCAAAATATAGATTGGTTGCTCTTGTTTCTGGGCCTCTTTTGGTCTAGAGAAATCTTTAACCTTAGCGTTAGATTGGGATCTTATGCCTTGGGAATTGATGAATTGCCCTTTGGTGGAGACGAAGCATTTTTATCTGAATCAAATGGGCTCTATTCCGGCACCTTTCCAATCATATTTGGAATTCTTGGTTTACTTATTTGTTGCTATCTCACCCTTGTTTTATTAGCTAAGAATGAGCGGTTAAACTTTTTTATAGCTACAGCATTTGGCTTTCCATCAGGTTATTTAATCTGGATGGATTGGCTCGGCCCCATGCTTCTCCCTTGAAAAGCCATTCATCCTTTATAGTCGTCGTTTAAGCAACAAAAACGACGCTAAAAGTGTTTTTTTATAATAAAAGGTAGCTTAATCCGTATTTTTGTAAATCCAAACAAATAGAGTAGCAGTGATAGAAAACCTTCCATTTCAGATAGAAAAGACCAAACAATCTAGATTACCAACGATTGATTTTGATCATTTAGATTTTGGAAAGGTATTCTCTGATCATATGTTTTTGGCTGAGTATAAAAATGGTCATTGGGAATCTGCGAAAATATTGCCTTACCAACAACTTTCCTTTGCTCCAGCAGCTGCAGTATTTCACTATGGTCAAGCAATCTTTGAAGGCTTAAAAGCTCACAAAAATGAGGCTGGTGAAATTTTACTTTTTAGACCTGAAGAAAATTGGAAAAGACTTAATATATCAGCTCAACGTATGTGTATGCAAGAAGTTCCAAAGGACTTTTTCATTGAAGGCATTAAAGAATTGGTTAAGCTAGATAAGGATTGGATTCCTTCGGGTGAAGGAAAATCACTTTATATTCGTCCATTCCTAATAGCAGCGGATAGCTTTTTAGGTGTTAGAGCAAGTGATAGTTACAAGT
>Ga0316204_10004284_pt1 | contig 25936 bp, 19 predicted proteins | sample 6monrhotite_MG_2_FD_205661 | JGI IMG/M metagenome (GOLD analysis project Ga0316204, IMG submission 205661) | Microbial mat bacterial communities from mineral coupon in-situ incubated in ocean water Damariscotta River, Maine, United States -... | ecosystem: Environmental > Aquatic > Marine >...
CTTCCGATCTTCGTTAAGTCGAAAACTTGCATTCCGTGACCGCCTGCTTCACTTACGATAAAAGCGTAGTTGTTATACGTTTTTACATCTCTCCAAGAGCTACTTGAAGTATGCGTAGGCAATTTTCCAAGGAAAACTGGACTAGTTGGGTTCGAAATGTCAATAAAGGCAGTTCCATTGTCAAGTCCAACTAAGGCATATTCTTTACCATCTTGTGGGTCTGTCCAACCCCAAGAATCATTTCCTGCGCCTGCGTTTAGTTCATTTAGAGTTAGGGTGGCTTGTAGATCGTACCCATTACAAGGGAAAGGTCCAGCAAACCCTGCGTCGCAAGGGGATTGTGCAATTGAGATTTGGAACGCTGCTAAAGCGCAAAATAATAGTAGGTTTTTCATGTTGTTTTATTTGTATTTATAAGGGGTAATTATCTTAGTTTTTAATTATTTTTTTCGTCACCTTCGAATTGATAGTAACAAAATAAATTCCTTGAGCAAAAGCAGCAAGGTCAATTGTTTTGTTCAGGCTGTTGATGTTTTCAAGGGTAAGAAGAGTATTTCCAACAACATCTGAAACTTGAAGCGATGTAATGGTTGTATTGGTGGAAGCTACTTCAATGATTTCAGTAGCAGGGTTTGGTTGTATTTTGAATTCATTACGGATGTTAAAATCGTTTGTTGAGAGCGCCGAAGAGCGAATAATGTACATTCCGCCCACATAATTATTATCGTTAAATTTTAGTGAGGAAACCAAAATATTTCCACTGGCAAAGTAGGGGTATACGTTCCAAGCACCTTCATAACCAGCAGTATTCGAAGTGGGATAGACATCAAAATATCCTATTTCTGTAAAGTTACCGTTGTTAATGTCTGAAATATCAATGACGCGAACACCCGCCTTATAATTTGCTAAATAGAACAAATCTCCTTTCACATACCCATTGTGGTCTGTCGCAGGGGTTGGACCGAAATATTCAAAATCGAACTGAGGATTGTCTAAGTCAGTAACATCAAAAATGACGCTACGGGTATTGAAACCAAAATTCAGTTCGTCTATCTCATCTCCAAGAATAAATCGCGTATGATCTTCCGTTAGCCAACCTTGGTGGGTATAAGCAATGTTGGAATAGCTAATGGTTGCTATTGTTTGAGGGTTTGCCTTGTCAGTCACATCGGCAATTACAACCTGGTCTTCGTTACTTCCAATATAAATTTCACGTCCCGTATAGTCTGTATCGGGCCCGCTGTACGTTACAACTTGAGCATCGTGTGAATAATCGCCATCGCCATAGCCACCCATTGCTGTTGGGTTTAAAGGGTCCGAAATATCCACAAAATGAGCACCTCCATTAAAGGAAGAAGTTCCCACGCCGTAAGCGTATCCTTGGGATTCGTTAATCACCACATTGTGTGCAGATCCAAAACCATCATAATGCGCATCTTCTGTAAACTGTACTGGCGGATTGGCAACATTTCGCAATCTTGTTAAATCAAACACCTGCATCCCATGGCCAGACGCCTCACTCACTACAAAAGCATAATTGTCATATGTTTTCACATCACGCCACAAACTTGGATTGGTATGTGTTGGCAGCTTACCGAGATAGATCGGATTTATTGGGTCCGAGATGTCTAAAAAAGCAACACCATCTCGTAATCCTACCAATGCATATTCTTTACCATCTTGTGGGTCTGTCCAACCCCAAGAGTCGTTGGCGTTAGTGGCGCTAAATGTGGTCCATGGAACAAATGATAAAAGGTCGTATCCATCGCATGGATAACCTCCAGCTGAACCATTAACGCAAGGCGTTTGAGAAAACGCAACTATGGAAGCCAGCGCAACAACAGCGGTAAGTATATATTTTTTCATATTTAGGAAATTCATTCGGAATGTGAACAAAACTAACAAATATAAAGGAGGATAGTCGACAAAGGGGTTGATATATTAGTATAATATGAGATTATCAAGTCCTTATTTATAAAAAACGACACGCTTCCATCCCCATCATTCTTCAAAAGATGAAGAGGAATACATTTCTTCGCCGTACTTTTGCAATCTTAAAAGTGAGAAAATGTTAGAAAATAAAAACCCATCTAAGACGAGTATTTCAGCACTTGGAGAATTCGGATTAATTGAGCATTTGACTAAAAACATTACACTTAGTCAGAAGTCAACCATCAAGGGAATTGGTGATGATGCCGCTGTGCTTTTAACCGATGCTGAAAAGCGACAAGTTATTACGACTGATTTGCTAGTGGAGGGGGTGCATTTTGATTTGGGTTATATGCCATTAAAACATTTGGGATATAAAGCGGTGATGGTGAACCTGAGTGATGTATATGCAATGAACGCCACTGCCACTCATATTACAGTTTCTTTGGCAGTTTCTAATAGATTTCCAGTGGAGGCCATGGAAGAGCTATATGAAGGGATTATCGCCGCTGCCAAGATTTATGGAGTTGATATTATTGGAGGGGATACCACTTCCTCAACATCAGGACTCATCATCAGTATTACTGCCATCGGCGAGGTTTCTGAGGAAAAGGTTGTGTACCGTTCTGGCGCGAGGGAAAACGATTTGTTAGTCGTTACGGGTGATTTGGGTGCTGCGTATCTTGGTTTGCAAGTATTGGAGCGAGAAAAACAAGTTTTTCAGGCCAATCCCCAGGCACAGCCGGAACTGGATAACTACACCTATTTGGTGGAGCGGCAGTTAAAACCTGAAGCTAGAAAGGACATCCCGAAGCTATTATTAGATTTGGAAGTTGTTCCTACTTCGATGATTGATATTAGTGATGGTTTATCTTCGGAAATAATTCATCTATGTAAAAATTCTGAAGTGGGGTGTAATCTTTTCGAGGATAAAATTCCTTTAGATCCTCAAGTAATTGCGACCTGCGAAGAGTTCAATATGGATAGTACTACGATTGCATTAAGTGGAGGAGAAGATTATGAATTGCTTTTTACAGTGCGTACAGAAGATTTTCCAAAAATTAAGGCCAACCCACATTTGACGGTTATTGGACATATGACGCCTGAAAAAGAAGGCATTCACCTGATAACGCGTGCCAATACTAAAATACCTTTAATTGCTCGGGGTTGGAACTCTTTGGAAGAACAATAGTTAGCTTATGGTTTTTTTCTGAAAATATCTTTCAAAGAGTAAATTATTGTTTTCCCAGTATTTGGTTAACCTAACAATCTGGCCATAGCCATCCTCTGTGTATTTTTTATTACAACATTGACACTGATATTCTTTCGTCCTTTGACTTTCCCTTGTAACGGAAACCAATTGATGTCCGCGCAGCTTGCAACGTAATTTCGTCATACAGCATTGATGTATTTTCGCCTCATCTTTTTTTCGAAGAAAAGCGCTAGTGATGTATTCACTTTCTTGGTTTGAAATGTTAAGTTTTCAATTCGGCCATAAAAGTTATCTGTCACCTCTTTATTACAATTCGTACACTTATACTCATTGATGTGATTGGTGATTTTTCGGCTAATAACATAATCGTGTCCAAGGGTACCGCATACGATACCAGCAAAGGAAAACGATTTTTTTGGGGATGTAGTTTTCATGGTTACTTGTTTTGGGAATATTAAAAGTATAAAAAAATATTCAATATAACCGACAAAAAGCAAATAAATTCGATTAAGTACACAAATTAACCAATTCTTCGAGGTTCTCCACCCAGCTCATATGACCCCCTTTTAGGACCTCTAAACGGGCTTGAGTTGCCGCTGCAATCGCCTTTGAAGAAGTTAAGGGAACCACGGGGTCTACGTCTCCACAAATAATAACCTTTTCGTTATTGAACTGCTTTAAGACCGCTGTACGGTCAGGTCTTTGCTTCATTCCTAAGGTAGCGGCAATGATTCCTTTTTCGGAAAAGGACTGGGCTTCGTCCTTTAACTTCGCAATCTCATTGCGATACGACTGCTGAGCAGTTGGAATGAACAACACATTCATGATGTTGTTGATAAAGGATTTTTTATTTTCTGAAATTAGTCGCGCCGCTCGATCACGATTTTGCTTTTGGACTTCCGAATCGGGTAATGTAGTAGAATTCAGTAAGGTAAACTTGTCAACCATTCCTCCATATGCCTCTAGAAAAGCCAAACCAACATAACCACCCATGGAGTGACCTATCAATTCTATACGGTCTATCTTAAGGTGTTTCAGTAGCGAAAAAACAACCGACGCCATTAACTCCATGGCATGGACTTCTGAAAAATTCCCGCTTTGCCCATGCCCTGGCAAATCAATTAATATTACTTTTTTTGAGGTCTCAAGCGTGGGGATCAAGCCTTGCCACATGCTGCTGCTTTCTAAAAAACCGTGCAGCAAAACTACTACAGGCCCTTCGCCTGTGATTTGGTAAAAAATAGGAGCATCTTTATAGTGATAAATCATTTTTCTATATTCGGGACAAATATACATGAGTCGTTGGATTTCGGGAAGTATAATCGGATACCAATTGCAGAAACTTCTAATCGCTATCTTACATAACATATGGACTCTTTCTAAACTATGAATCAAAGCAAACAAACCTTTGTAACAGCCTTTGCCTTATTTTCATTATTCTTTGGCGCTGGAAATTTAATTTTACCTCCTTTTTTAGGGTATAATGCTGGTGAAAATTGGTTTTGGGTGACGCTTGGTTTTGCCCTATCGGCAGTTGTGATTCCAATTTTAGCCATCTATGGTCATGCGCGCTTGCAAGGAACGATGTTAGATTTTGCGAAGAACGTCTCGCCTAAATTTGCTATGTTTTATTCGGTATGCGTCTATATCATATCTATTTCATTGCCTTCGCCTAGAACTGCTTCTGTCGCCTATGAAATGGCCATTGAGCCTTATTTAGAATTAGATGCGCTATGGTTAAGCAGTATTTATTTCAGTCTTGTTTTGGTTTTTGTACTGAACCGCACCCGCATTCTAAGCATCATTGGAAAATTTCTGACCCCACTTATTATTTTTATCCTGTTAGCGATTATTAGTATAGGTTTATTTGGAGATACTACAGCCATCAGAAATTCTGCAGAGAACACCTCTCTGATTGGTGGAATTATTGAAGGATATCAAACGTTTGACGCCATTGGCGGTGTATTGATTGGTGGTGTTATTGTAATTTCGTTCGCACTGCAAGGAACCTACGACTTTAACGCTAGGAAAAAAATGATGGGCAAAGCTGGCCTATATGCCGGGGTTGGGTTGCTTACCATTTATGGTGGACTGATAGCCCTGGGAGCACATTATAGCGGTGAGATTATAGCAGGTTCACGTTCCGAATACTTAACCTATTTGAGTCAGGAGACTCTGGGTAACATTGGAACGGCTTTCTTGGCGGTCTTAGTTTCACTTGCTTGTTTTACGACGGCTGTCGGGATTGTAACTGGAACGGCTGATTTTGTCAAAGGCTTATTTAAAAACTCCAAGTTGGCGTATGTAATTACCGCAGTTTTAGGCTGTGTTATTGGGGTGGCCGTAGGACAGTTTGACATTCACTATATTATTGATCTTGCCGTGCCGGCGTTGATGTTTATTTACCCCATCACAATTTGTTTGATTTTACTTAACGTACTTCCCAAGAAATGGGCGAGCCAATTAGTTTTTAGAGGAGTCGCTATTACTGTATTTCTATTTAGTTTGGCTGATGTGTTAAAGGAGCTGATTTCCGACAACAGAATTATACCCTATCAAAAGGTATTGCCCAATGTGCTTATCGATGCGAGTGAGGCGTTCATCAATAAGTTTGAAGCTTTTATTCCTTTGGCGAGAGAAGGCATGGGATGGGTGTTACCTGCAACGTTAATTTTCGTCCTTCTCAATGTTAAAATGGCAATGGCGACTTCCACAGAAAAATAAACACTTTTGTCAACGATTTTATCAAAATTGACGTTTTCGACCACTTTTTGCGAAAATTTCTAAAAAGCGAAAACGATGTAGTGAGAATAGTGTAAAAAACACATACATTTTTTAAGCTAGTTTTATTGAATTATTCCAATTATTACCCACTCAATTTTTACATATTATCAATTTATGAGGCTTGTTTTTGCGGTATCCTCAAAGTGCTCATTTTTTGGGGGTTAAAGATTGGTTTACTATAGTTTGTTGTATAGATTTGAAGACATTCAAAATTGTATTTATTATGGCTATTACAAAACAGTATTTAAAGAGTAAACCTATATGTAAAGTAACTTTTGTTGTCCCTGCTGAAGCAGCGAACGAAGTGAAAGTTGTAGGAACATTTAATGAGTGGAGTACCAAGGAAACTCCATTAAAAAAATTAAAAAACGGAAGTTTTAAGGGAACTGTAAATCTGGATAAAGACCAATCGTATGAGTTCAGATATTTAGTTGATGGTGCTTATACCAACGACGAGCAAGCAGATGCTTATGCTTGGAGCGATTACGCTGGAGCTGAAAACGGAGTATTACACGTTTAAAAACCCTGTGTCTAAAAAAAAGGCCTTCCAGATGGAAGGCTTTTTTTTAGTTTAAACTTTTTTGAATCGAATTACCCATTCATGATGTCTTCAATTTCTTCAGCTTCAATGGGGATGTTTCTCATCAAATTAAAAGGTTCTCCAGAAGGCTGAATAACCACATCATCTTCCAATCGAATGCCAAAACCTTCTTCTGGGATATAAATTCCTGGTTCTACTGTAAAGACATTATTGGCTTGCATGGGTTCCCATAAAATTCCATAATCATGGGTGTCCAATCCCATGTGGTGCGATGTTCCGTGCATGAAGTATTTTTTATAGGCGGGCCAATCGGATTTTTCATTTTGCACATCTGCCTTATCCAACAATCCCAAACCAAGCAATTCTGAAGTCATTAGCTTCCCAACCTCTACATGGTATTCTTTCCAAAAAGCACCGGGCACTAATAGTTTGGTGGCTTCATCCTTCACTCGATTCACCGCGTTGTATACATCACGTTGACGTGAAGTGAACCTTCCGTTTACTGGAATGGTACGGGTCATATCACTCGAGTAATTAGCATATTCGGCACCCACATCCATTAAGATTAAATCCCCGTCTTTACATTGTTGATTGTTTTCTATATAATGTAATACGTTGGCATTGTTTCCACTAGCAATGATAGGTGTATAGGCAAATTTTTTAGAGCGATTTCTCAAAAATTCGTGCATGTATTCGGCTTCAATTTCATATTCCCAAACTCCCGGTTTTACATAACCCAGTACTCTTCTGAGTCCTTTTTCAGTGATATCACAAGCTGTTTGTAGCAAATCAATTTCAATTTGGTGCTTCACCGATCGAAGTCGTTGTAGAATAGGATTGCTTTTGGCCCAGTTGTGTGCTGGAAATTTGTCTTTGGTTGCTTTGATAAAACGGGCTTCACGAGTTTCAGTTTCGACATTAGCGCGATAGTGCTCATTCGTATTAAAGTAGATAAGCTCAGCCTGTGTCATAATTTCATAAAACACTTTGTCAAAGTCACTCAACCAAAACACCGTGGCGATGCCACTAACTTCGAGGGCTCTATCTTTGGTAAGTTTTTCTCCTTCCCATACCGCAATATGCTCGTTTGTTTCTCGTAAAAACAGCATTTCTTTGTGATCAGGATCTGGTGCGTCAGGAAATAACACCAAAATACTTTCCTCCTGATCTACCCCGCTTAAAAAGAAGATATCTCTAGATTGTTCAAAAGGCATGGTGCTATCCGCGCTTATTGGATAGACATCATTGCTATTGAACACCGCCAAACTCTTTGGCTTCATTTGAGCCATAAAATTTTTCCGGTTATGAATAAAAAGGGCCGAATCGATGGGATGATATTTCATGAAAGTTGAGTTTTAATAAGTGATTTCTTCAAAAATAATTAATGCAGCAAACAATCTAGCAGCCAAATGTCTTTATTTTATATTTTTCCATACTCAAAGCTACTAAAATAACCACTAGCTTTTTAAAAGGTCATTCTTTGACAGTGAAGCTGGGATGTTAAACTTCACCAAATTTTTTTGCCGTAATTTTGTCTTTCTTTACTTTTCGAATTCAAAAAACACGACCAAATGAAATTCACTACCCTTCTCAGTTTTTTATTTATTGCTAGTCTGTCGTTTGCGCAGCAACCGGCAACACCTGCAACACAAGTGCAAAACGGATTACAACAAAAAGCTGTCCTCGCGCAAAATTCCACAGTTAAAAACCTCCCTTTTAAAAATATTGGCCCCACCGTAATGAGCGGCCGGGTGGTTGATTTCGCGGTAAATCCCCAAGATCCTACAGAATTTTACGTGGGCTATGCAAGTGGAGGTGTGTGGCATACCCATAATAATGGCACCACATTTACCCCTATTTTGGATACTAGTCCAACTCAGAATGTAGGGAGTTTGGCGGTGGATTGGAAAACAAATACGATTTGGGTAGGAACAGGGGAAGTGAATTCGTCGCGTTCTTCTTATGCCGGCATAGGGCTTTTGCGATCCACGGATAAAGGTGCAAGCTGGGAAAACATGGGGTTGAAAGATTCACACCATATCAGCAAAATATTGATCAATCCGTCCAATTCAGATGAGCTGGTCGTTAGTGTGGTAGGCCACTTATATTCGAAAAATAAAGAACGAGGAGTGTTCAAAACCATGGATGGTGGGAAAACATGGAATCACACGCTGTTTGTTAATGATCAGAGTGGTATTATTGAGATGGATCGTCACCCGAATAATTTCAATATCATCTATGCTTCTTCGTGGGATAAGGACCGAAAGGCCTGGAATTTTCAAGGAAATGGAACAGGAAGCGCCATTTATAAAAGTGCTGATGCGGGAAATACATGGACAAAAATTTCGGTGGAAGGAAGTGGATTCCCAACAGGAGATGGTGTAGGTCGTATTGGACTCGCAGTTGTCAACGAGACGACAGTGTATGCCATTCACGATAGTCAATTCCGAAGAGAGGATGATGGCGACAAAGGAGAAGCCAATGGGATGCTTACGAAAAATGATTTTAAGACCATGACCAAGGAGACTTTTCTTGGATTGGATAATAAACGTTTGAATGAGTACCTCAGAAATAATGGATTTCAGGAAAAATACCGCGCTGAAAATGTGAAGCAAATGATTAGAAGTGGAAGTGCGATGCCAGTGGATTTGTCCAAGTATTTAGAGGATGCGAACACCCTGTTATTTGATACGCCCGTTATTGGAGCTGAGGTATATAAAAGTACTAATGGAGGGAAGACTTGGAAGAAAACACATGATGGATATCTGGACGGAGTTTATTATTCCTACGGGTATTACTTCGGAAAAATACACGTGGACCCTTCGAATGCCGATGGAATTTATATTTATGGAGTTCCCATTTTAAAATCGAAGGACGGCGGGAAGTCATTTACTTCTATTAGTGCCCCTAATGTTCATGCTGATCACCATGCGCTTTGGATCAATCCGAAAAAACCTGGGCACCTAATCAATGGTAACGACGGGGGAGTTAATATTAGTTATGACGATGGGGCCAATTGGATAAAGTGTAATACACCTTCGGTAGGTCAATTCTATGCCATTAATGTGGATAACGAAACACCCTACAATGTCTATGGTGGTTTGCAAGATAATGGTGTTTGGGTTGGACCGCATACTACTACCGAAAGTGTTCGATGGCATCAAAGCGGACAATATCCATACGAATCGATTATGGGCGGTGACGGAATGCAAATTCAGATTGACAATAGGGATTCCAATATTGTTTATACGGGCTTCCAATTCGGAAATTATTTCAGATTAAATAGAAGCACAGGAGAACAAACATACATTCAGCCAAAGCATGAACTGGGGGAGAACCCTTATCGGTTTAATTGGCAAACACCCATACTGCTGAGTGAGCACAACCAAGATATCTTGTATTATGGAGGAAATAAACTGATGCGTAGCATGGATAAAGGGGATTCTTGGAGTGCTATTTCTTTTGACCTTACCCAGGGAGGGAAGCCAGGTAATGTGGCGTATGGAACGATAAGTAGTATTAGTGAATCTCCCTTTGAATTTGGATTACTTTATACGGGGAGTGATGATGGATTGGTCTATGTGAGCCGAAATGGTGGTGGCGATTGGAAAAAGGTTTCCAACTCGTTTCCAAAGGATTTATGGGTGAGCAGGGTAGCCGCTTCCAGTCATAAAAAGTCACGTGTATATGTGGCATTGAACGGATACCGTTGGGATGATTTTACTCCGTATATCTATGTAAGCGAGGATTTTGGTGCCACTTGGAATAATATCGGAAGCGGACTGCCAACAGGAGCTGTGAATGTGATAAAAGAAGATCCGGTAAATATGGACATTCTTTATGTTGGAACCGATAACGGAGCTTACGTCTCTATGGATAGAGGTCAAAGTTGGCAGCCTTTTGTGGAAGGGCTTCCCAATGTTGCTTTTCATGATATCGTGGTTCAGTCGCAGGCCAAGCACTTGCTCTTGGGAACTCATGGGCGCTCCATTTATATTGGAGACATCTCCTTGATTCAGCAGATTTCTTCGGATACTAATTCTGAAGTTTTAGTAGGTGGAATTCTGCCTGTAAGAGCTTCAAGACGTTGGGGAACTACTGGTTTTAATGCTTTTGGCGACCCATACACTCCGAATCTAAATATTCAGTTCTATGCGCCTTCAGAAGGGAAGGCAACAATCACTATTGAATCTTCGGATAAAGAAGAGCTTCAGAGAGTTCAAATGGAAGCTTCCAAAGGGTACAATAACGCAGATTATGATTTGTCGCTATCCTCTAAGGGCAAAAAGGCGTTGGAAAAGGCAGGTGTTGCCTTGAATAAGGCGGATAATGATGTTTATTATTTGCCAAAAGGCATTTATACGGTCCATGTTAACGTGGGAAGTAAACAAGCTACTACCCAATTAGAGATTAAGTAAGCAAGAAACTGGAATTATAAGGCAAATAATCCGTTCAAGGAAATGAGCCATTTACCATCGTAAATGGCTTTTCTTTTGGAACAGTTCTAAATAAGACAAAAGAGGGCAATTTTTTGGCAAACCCTTTTTTGAGCCGTATTTTTGTATTCAACATTTTGAAAAGAATACCATAATGGGAATGATCTCTTCTTCTATTGCTAGAAAAGTTGCTATGGCACTTTCTGGCTTGTTTCTTGTTTTTTTCTTGGGACAACATTTCGTTATTAACCTCACTTCAGTAATAGCCCCGGATACCTTTAACAGTTGGTCTCATTTTATGGGAACAAACGGATTGGTTCAAGGCCTATTGCAGCCCATTTTAATTTTTGGGGTTGTGTTTCACTTTGTCATGGGAATTATCCTTGAATTGCAAAACAGAAAGGCACGTTCTATCAAGTATGCTTCTTTTAAGGGAGGTGCTAGCGCAAGTTGGGCTTCAAGAAATATGATTATTTCTGGGCTGGTGGTTTTGGCGTTCTTAGGATTGCATTTCTATGATTTCTGGGTGCCTGAAATAATTCACAAATATATAGAATCACATCCTGAGGATCCAACGCGGTATTATGCCGAAACGGTTCATAAATTTGAAGACCATGTAAGGGTGATTATTTATGTGATTTCGTTTGTGCTATTGGCCATTCACTTGTGGCATGGATTTGCTTCTTCATTTCAGAGTGTGGGTTTCAACAATAAATATTCGAAAGGACTAAATGCCTTTGCGAAAGTATATGCTATTCTGATTCCTGTGGGCTTTATTTTCATTGCTGTTTACCATCACCTTAATCAGTTAATTCACTAAAAACAGAGCTATGTCGATATTAGATGCAAAAATACCTGAAGGACCCTTAGCCGATAAGTGGACAAATCATAAAAATAAGATAGATTTAGTTAACCCAGCGAACAAACGAAACATCGATATCATTGTTGTTGGAACTGGTTTGGCTGGAGGAAGTGCAGCGGCGACCCTTGCGGAGCTCGGCTATAATGTGAAAACATTTTGCTACCAAGATTCTCCACGAAGAGCGCATTCTATTGCCGCTCAAGGGGGAATTAATGCTGCAAAAAATTATCAAGGCGATGGTGATAGTAACTATCGGTTGTTTTACGATACGGTAAAAGGGGGAGATTATCGCTCCCGTGAGGCCAACGTATATCGTTTGGCTGAGGTTTCCACAAATATTATTGATCAATGTGTTGCCCAAGGAGTCCCCTTTGCGAGAGAATATGGAGGTTTATTAGACAACCGTTCATTCGGAGGTGTATTGGTCTCACGAACGTTTTATGCGAAAGGACAAACGGGGCAACAATTGTTGTTGGGAGCTTATTCAGCAATGAACCGGCAAATAAACAGAGGAAAAATTAAGGCTTTCAACCGTCACGAAATGTTAGACATTGTGAAGGTAGATGGCAAGGCGCGAGGTATCATTGCACGTGATTTAGTTACTGGAGAGATTGAGCGTCATGGTGCGCACGCGGTGGTCTTGGCTACAGGCGGGTATGGGAATGTATTCTTTTTGAGTACCAATGCTATGGGGAGTAATGTAACGGCCGCTTGGAGAGCACATAGAAGAGGAGCTTATTTTGCAAATCCTTGTTACACACAAATACACCCAACTTGTATCCCAGTTTCTGGGGATCATCAGTCGAAGTTAACACTGATGTCTGAGTCTCTAAGAAATGACGGACGTATTTGGGTTCCGAAGACATTAGAAGATGCCCAAGCGATTCGGGAAGGTAAAAAGAAACCGACGGAGCTTTCCGAAGAAGAAAGAGATTATTACCTGGAGCGGAGATATCCAGCATTTGGAAACTTAGTGCCTCGTGATGTGGCCTCTAGGGCTGCCAAAGAGCGTTGCGATGCTGGTTTTGGCGTCAATAAAACAGGTGAGGCGGTGTATCTTGATTTTGCCGCTGCCATCCAGCGATATGGTAAAGAGGCAGCATTGACTGAACACATTGAGAATCCGTCTCCAGAAGTGATAAAAAAATTAGGGGAAGCGGTTATCGAAAATAAATACGGGAATCTATTTCAGATGTACGAAAAGATTGTCGACGAAAACCCCTACAAAACACCGATGATGATTTACCCTGCTGTACACTATACTATGGGAGGTCTTTGGGTAGATTACAATTTGCAAACAACCATTGAAGGATGTTATGCAGCTGGTGAAGCAAACTTTAGTGATCATGGTGCCAACCGATTGGGCGCTAGTGCACTGATGCAAGGTTTGGCAGATGGCTATTTCGTGTTGCCATATACTATCGGAGATTATTTGTCTAAAGACATTCGTACGGGTAAAATCCCTACCGATACACCTGAATTTGATCAGGTTGAGAAGGATGTGACCACTCGAGTCCAAAAGTTAATGAGCGGCTCAGGGACGCATTCTGTGGACTACTACCATAAGAAATTAGGTAAAATAATGTGGAATAAATGCGGGATGTCTCGAAATGCTCAAGGACTAAATGAGGCCATTGATGAAATTGCTGCTTTGCGTAAAGATTTTTGGGAAAATGTAAAAGTTCCCGGTACTGCCAACAGCATGAATCCTGAACTAGAAAAGGCCGGAAGAGTAGCAGATTTCCTAGAATTGGGAGAATTATTTGCTAAAGATGCCTTAGACAGAAACGAATCTTGTGGGGGGCACTTTAGAGAAGAAAGTGTTGAGCAGGATGGACAGCAGAAAGGAGAGGCCCTCAGAGATGATGAAAACTTCAAGTATGTCTCAGCATGGGAATACAAAGGAGAGCCTAAAGATGCACAATTACACAAAGAAGATTTGATTTTCGAGAATATTGAATTGAAAACTCGTTCGTATAAATAACATAATAAGTAGACTATGAAATTAACCCTCAAAATATGGCGTCAAGAGAACGCTAGTGCTAAAGGAAGCATGCAAACCTATCCTATTGATGGTATTGAAGGCGATATGTCTTTCCTTGAAATGTTAGATGTGTTGAATGAAGGACTTATTAATAAAGGAGAGGATCCAGTGGTCTTTGACCATGATTGCCGTGAAGGTATTTGCGGATCTTGTTCGCTTCAAATTAATGGAGAACCGCATGGCCCTGATCGCTTGGTAACTACGTGTCAATTACATATGCGTATGTTCAACGACGGGGATACCATTGTTATTGAACCCTTTAGAGCCAAGGCCTTTCCCGTAGTGAAAGATTTAATGGTAGATCGCAGTGCGTTTGATAGAATTCAGCAAGCAGGGGGCTATATTTCTGTGAATACTTCTGGAAATACCATTGATGCAAATGCCATTCCGATCAACAAAGAAGATGCCGATGATTCTTTTGCGGCAGCAGCTTGCATAGGATGTGGTGCTTGTGTCGCCGCATGTAAGAATGCCAGTGCGATGTTATTTACTTCAGCGAAGGTGAGTCAATTTGCTTTGCTGCCCCAAGGTCAAATAGAGGCTACCACACGTGTTTTAAACATGGTGGAGCAGATGGACAAGGAAGGGTTCGGAAATTGCACCAATACGGGCGCATGTGAGGTAGAATGTCCTAAAGGCATTTCATTAGAAAACATTGCACGCATGAATCGTGAGTATCTTTCTGCCAGTATTATAGGCTAAAAGATACAACTTATACTGCTTTCTTTTGATTCGTTGTTGAAACAACAGGGCGCTGCGTGGCGTTTAAATTCACTAATATGGTTTGAACGAATTTAGTAATATCATAAGGTTTTACTACAATATCATTCATTCCTGCCAAGTATATTTCATTACGTACTTCTTCTACTTCTACCGCTGTCAAAGCTACGATAGGTAGCTCTTGATTCATAGCCCTTATTTCTTTGCACGCCTCAAATCCGTTTTTGATGGGCATATTTAAATCCATTAGGATGAGGTCAAACTTCTCTTTGGAAGCAAAAGTCACCGCCTGCTGTCCGTTTTCAGCAATGGTACAAATGACGCCATTCTTTTCTAAAATTTTTCGAGTTACGGTTTGATTAATTCGATTGTCTTCAACCACTAATATCTTTTTGTCCTTCAATAAATTGGCATCCAATGCGGTAGGTTCATTATCTGCTTTCGATGGATGAGAGATCTCATAGGGGAGCGTGAAGGAGAACGTGGACCCTCTTCCCAATTGACTATGTAGTCTTATTTCTGAATTGGACTGAGAGAGCAATTTCTTGACTATAGGAAGGCCAAGCCCCGTGCCTTGGTAGCTATAGTTGTGATTTTCCAATTGGGAGAATTCATCAAAAATAGTAGAAAACTTTTCTTGGGCAATTCCCATTCCAGTATCCTGCACGGAGAAATCGATAAGTACGGTTTCGTCATTAATTTGATGAGGATATGCTTTTACATAAATATTCCCATCTTCCGTAAATTTACATGCATTGCCAATTAAATTCATTAAAACTTGGGATAGCCTAACTGAATTTCCCTTCAGCAGTTGAGGAATGTTTTCCGAAACAATGATATGTATTTTGTTGTTATTCTGAAGTCGCATGTATTCGAAAGAGGCTGTGATGCTTTCAAAGAGTTCTCTTACATTAAAAATGGCGCAATCGTCGTCCGTATTATTAGAGTCAATCTTGTTAATGTGAAGCACGTTATTAATTAATGCCAGCAAGTAGTCGGCAGAAAATTTAAGTGACTTTAAGTCTTTTTTATGGCTCTTTAGCGCCTCATCTTCTAATAATATGGTACTCAATCCTATTACACCATAGAGCGGTGTTCGTAGCTCGTGACTTACGGTAGAAAAGAACTCTCCTTTGGCATTGGCCAATTTCTCTGAGCGCCGCTTTGCCATTAAATACTCGCTGTTTTTATCGCGCAGCAGCTGTACCATCTTTTTCCGCTTCTTAAAAGCATAAAGGAAAAATAAAAATAAGACGAAAGCACCAATTGAAATCACCGTCAATATGATATTAAGCGTGTTCTTATTTTTTACAATCTCTGCTTGCAAGCTATTCTCAAGTTCTGCGGCTTGAATGTCTTTACGATACTCGTCCACTTGAAATTTTGCTGAGATTGCATCCACTTCCGAAGAAGTCATTTTTGCTAGACCTTCTTCAAGATAAGCTTCATATTCCAAGCGAATGTCATAGGCTTTTTTAAATCTTTTTTGAGCATACAAGCTTTCACTGTATAAAGAATAAGCGTCTTGGAGCTCCACAATGAAATTCTCTTTTGTCGCTGCTTTAATGGCCTTGTTTAAGTGTATGTCTGCTAATTTGTAATTCTTTTTACCTAAATAATATTCACCAAAAAGTACTTCTATTCCAACTCCGTAGGTAGAATGGGTTTCAAAATCTTTTAACTTTTTGGCTTTGATAAGGTGAAGCAATGCCTTCGAATAGTTTTCGGCATCTAAGGCCGTCAAAATTGTATTGTAATGCGCTTTGGCCAAACCAGCCGAATCTTTAATCTGTCGAAAAAGTTGAATGGACTTATCGTGATACACCAATGCCTTCTCTGAGTCGTTTTTGAGTGTGGCGTACAAATTGGCCAAATCCATATAAGTGGTAGCCGTTGCAGTGTCGTTTTGAGAGAGGATGGCATACCGTTCCGACTTTTCAAAGCTTTCTTCGGCCAGAAGTGTATCATTCATGGCTAAGTAGTCATATCCCAAATGACGGTAACCGCGATGGATATTGTAGGGGTCGTTTTGCTCCAATGCACGGTTTAATAAAACAATATTAACTTCTAGTGACTTCTTATAATTACCATCAAAATAAAAGGCATTAGAAGAATCAACTAATTGTTGAAAGTAGGAAGGTTGATCTTGTTGAATTGGCACCGTAGCATCAGAGGCAGCTGCAAGTACTTGAGCATCCATAGGAGTGTAGGCTAACAAAAACAACAAGAAATAATAAGGTCGTATCATTTCTTGGTTCAATATAAATTTGGGCATTGCAAGCTACACATTTTGATTGAATTACGGAAATCGCATTTTTGATACTAAGAACAATAAGCCTACTTTTAGCGCATGATAACAAAATTACCTCATGTTACCACCTCAATTTTCTCTGTGATGAGTAAAATGGCGGCCGATTACAATGCGATTAACCTGTCGCAAGGTTTTCCAAATTTTGAAAGTGATCCTATACTCATTGAAGCTGTCTCAACAGCAATGAAAGAGGGTTTTAATCAGTATGCTCCCATGCAAGGAACCTTCGATTTGAGGGTGCAGATTTCGGAAAAAATACGCCGCTTGCACGGTAAAACTTACTTGCCAGAATCAGAAATCACCGTAACGGCTGGAGCCACCCAGGCAATTTTTACGGCCATAGCAGCGACCATTCATCCTGGAGATGAAGTCATCCTATTTACGCCAGCCTATGACTGTTACGAGCCTTCGATTCAACTTTTTGGTGGTGTTCCGGTACCCGTACAACTGCGACCACCTTTTTATACGCCAAATTGGGACGAGGTACGAGCTAAAATTAGCCCGAAAACACGCATGATAATGGTCAATAGTCCGCATAACCCAAGCGGAATGTTATTGACGGAGGACGATATGCTCCAATTGCAACAAATTGTTGAAGCGCATGGCCTTCTGGTATTAAGCGATGAGGTGTATGAGCATATTATTTTTGACGGAGAGACGCATCAAAGTGCAGCCCGATTTGAAAGCTTGGCCGCGCGTACTTTTATTACAGCTTCCTTCGGAAAAACCTTTCACAATACGGGTTGGAAAATGGGTTATTGTGCGGGCCCAAAGAAGCTAATGACCGAATTCAACAAAGTGCATCAGTACAATGTTTTCAGTGTAAGCCATCCTATGCAAAGGGGTTTGGCATTGTATTTACATGAGCCTAGTCATTACCTTGATATTCCTAAGTTTTATGAACACAAAAGAGATTTTTTCCTCTCTCTTCTGAAGGATTCGCGTTTTGAAATTATTCCATCCAAAGGAACGTATTTTCAGTTATTGGATTTTTCTGCTATTTCTGAAGAAAGCGATGTGACGTTTGCCGAACGGTTGACCAAAGAATTAGGTGTTGCTACCATTCCAACGTCTGTTTTTAACGAGAATAAAGAAGATTTCAAGCAAATACGGGTTTGTTTTGCTAAAACGGAAGCGACATTAGTGGCAGCGTGCAACATATTGAGTGCAATATAGCTGTGAAATGTTTTTCTGAAAAACCTCCTTTTTTATTTTTGCTGAAATTACCTCAGAACGCTATCTTTACCTTTCACAGCTGTACCTTACCATTATGAGCCAAGCACTATTTGATGCCATACGAAATGACGAAGCCACCATTGTTAAAAAGCTTTTAGATCAAGACCCGGACTTGATCAACCAAAAAGATACCCGTGGATCCACACCACTATTATTGGCAACCTATTATGGTTGGCAGGATATTTCTGAATTATTACTTTCCTATCCGCAGCAAATTGACGCTCAGGATGGATCGGGAAATACAGCCTTAATGGGCGTATGTTTTAAGGGTTATGTAGATATTGCTCGATTATTAATTGAAAAAGGAGCTAATGTCAATGTGACCAATTACAACGGTGCTTCGGCCCTCATTTTTGCCACTACGTTCAACCATTTAAACTTGGTCGAATTATTATTGGAACATGGAGCGGACAAGTCATTGCGCGACGACAAAGGGAATCGGGCCTTAGAGCATGCGGAAATGCAAGGGGCTTCGGAGATTGCAGCCATTTTAAAGTAGTCTAAATCACTCATAAAAAACACAAATACATTGGACACGCTAAAAGTTACGCTTATTCAAAGTCATCTACATTGGGAAAACGCCGTAGCCAATAGGAAGCTCTTTTCAGAAAAAATTAAAAATAGTTCCGAGACAACAGATCTTATTATACTCCCCGAAATGTTTACCACGGGTTTTACGATGAATGCATCTACATTGGCGGAACCTGACCAAGGGCCTAGCTTTCAATGGATGCAAGCAGAAGCCAAAGAAAAAAACTGCGCCATTACAGGAAGCCTCATTGTGTCTGAAAACGGCAATTTTTTTAATAGAATGTACTTTGTATTGCCAAATGGCACTTATCATCAATATGATAAAAAGCATACGTTCACGCTAGCCGGTGAACATAAAGTATTTAAGTCGGGAGCGCAACGGGCGATTATAGACTATAAGGGCTGGCGCATTTGCCCCTTGATTTGCTACGATTTGAGATTCCCGGTATGGGCACGAAACACGGAAAACTATGATGTATTAATCTATGCTGCCAATTGGCCGAATAAGCGCGTTGCTGCCTGGGATGCACTATTGCAGGCACGGGCCATAGAAAATATGGCGTATTGCATTGGAGTAAATAGAGTAGGGTTGGATGGGAATGGTTTTGAATATTCGGGGCATTCGTCTGTTTATGATGTACTAGGAGCGCATATTTCTACAACCCAATGGGAACAAGAATTCATTGAAACCATCGTCCTTTCTAAAGAACATATTGCCGCCAATCGCAACCATTTACAATTTTTAGAAGACAGAGATTCGTTTACTCTAAATTAAATGTCTCGTTGATAAAGAAGTTGGATCGGATGTCTATTTTCTTCGGAAAATAAACGACTTCTTCCGCCTGCTGTCTGGTTAAGAAATTCCCAGTATCCCAAATCCCGTTTTCATTTTCATCATAAATGATTCGAAAATAATACTGATCAGGACTCACGTAATTGAAATAGAGATCTTCGGCTTTGGTGAGGTATTTGGAAGCCACAACCTTGTATTTACTCCCTACCAATTCCACTAGTATTGGGTACTGTTTTACATTCAGCAGTTTCATGCCCAATTCGCCATAGTCCGAAAGTTCCAAGGTCCTAGCACCAAAATTAAGGGTGTCGTTGGTATTTTCAAAGAAATCTGTAATGGCATTTGGAAGCAATTCAATTTGATATTGCTGAGCTTCAGTTTTTGGATAAACAATGTTGACCAAGTTGTATTTTTTGTCCAACGAAGTGGTGAATGCCACTGTTACTGAATCCTTGTCCATGATGGCAATTTTTTCCGGGTCAATGGCTACAATTGGGTTGTTTACCTGTATTTGTAAGGTGTCATTTGGCACTACTATGGTACTTCCTAATTTGTCAATTTGAAGTGAATCGGCAAATAGGTCTTTCAGTTTTACGATGAGGGTATCCTCCACAAGCCTGTTTTTCGCCAGATAAAGCAAGGTGTCTGTTTGCTCCAAATCAAATGCAGGTTTGAAGAAGTAATTTAGGGTATCTGATTTTGAATCCCAGTAGGTGGTATAACTAAAATCCGACGGGAGTTCTGTTAGCGGCTCGAGTTTCATTTGCGTGGCATCTCCTTCATAACCAAATATGATTTTATTCTTGCTAACGTGGCTGGGTCGTGCAATTTTATAAGTGGGAATTTCCTTGAAAAGCGAAAGCACATAGGAGCTGTCATTAGGCGTGGAGACCACCCCATCAATAAAGCCAATCTTATCTTTTTTAGGTTCAAAAATATAATTATTGACTTCCTCCTGAAGTGCAATCAACAGGTAATTTCCTTCTTTGAGGTTGGACAGCTCGAATTGTTGGGTGCTATCCCGAGTGGTGGTAATGTAGGTGGGTTTTTCAGAAAAAATAATAGAATCCATAAAGGATTCTGTGCGCTCGTACAATAAAATCGTGGTTGGTTTATCGGGCTTAGCCAAATAGGCATCTTTGATTTGCCCAGTTACTGTTAGACTGTCGATATAATCACCTGTTGAAAAAATGTACTTATAATATTCAAATTCATTTTCCTCGTTGTTGTCCACGATGCTTTTTCCGAAGTTAAAGGAATAAGTCGTATTCTCTTTTAAGGTATCAAGAATCTTTATTTTGAGAATCTTAGAAGTGCTTAGCGGCGTAATTACGGGCGTATATTTTAGTGGAGGAGATATGATTAAATTTTGCTGAATGTCTTTTAGTTTGATGTATTCATCAAAATAAATTCGAATTTCATCACCACTAAACTGCGTAGTGAAATTTTCAGGACTACTGCGCACAATAATCGGTGGAATGGAATCCTTTGGCCCACCAGATGGAGTTCCTCTTTTTGCACAATTTGAAAACAGAACGATGCTAAAAAGTACAATTATAACGTGGCGGAAAGTAGCTTTCATTGGGGCAAAAGTAGGAAGATTTTTTATTAAAAAAATGCCAAGACACCAATTCCTAAGAACCTAATATATTAAAGTGTTCACTCATGACCTATGATTCTAGTTATGCAATAGCCATCGTAGCGATACTGATCGAAACATTAGTTCCTTTTAGAAGTTCTGTTGCGCAGGTTTCTAGGGTGGCGCCAGTGGTCACGATGTCGTCTACCAAAAGAATGTGTAAATCGTCTATGGTATTGGGATGGTTCAATATAAAAATCTGCGAATCGTCATATCGAGCACCTCTTTTTTTGAATACTTGAGAGCTTGTTTTGGATACCTTTAGTAAAAGATCTTCTCGGAAGGGCACACCCAATGCGAGCGCAATTTCTTTGCCAAAGTCGCTTACCTGATTATACCCTCTTTTTTTTCTCCTCTGCTTGTGTATAGGCACAGGAATCACCATATCAATGGATTGATAGGCTTCGTGTTCGGCCAGTTCGGCGCCCAACCATTTCCCAAGGAAACTTGAGATGTTCTTATGACCTCGGTATTTCAAATTATGCAAAAGTTCTTGGGTACTACTTTTCTTCTGAAACTCGAGCAATGCGGTGGCATTTTTAACAGGAAACCTGCCATAAAACACCTTTTTCATAAAGTCATTGTTCGTCCGATGGTAGCAGGCAATGGGTAGATTGTTCCTACATTGAGTACAAATTATGCCTTCCGACTTTAATATAGGGGTTCTACAGGCCCCACAAACCCTTGGAAATAGGAGGTTTAACATAATTTAAGTTTTTTTACCATTTTGTAAACGTACGAGTGTTCGGGAGTTTCATACATTTGACCCACAAACCTAAATTTAAATAAATATATTATGACTACTGAAAGTAATAATACCAAATTTAAAGTCCTAGTTGGTTTACTATCTGCAATGTTAATTGCATTAGCCGTTTATACGGTATCCCTCTATAACGATAGTAAAAATACAGTAACAGGACTGGAACTACAAAAGACGGAGATTGAATCCGAATTGCAAGACCTCATTACCAATTATGACGAGGTTATTCAAGAGAACGAATTGAAAGACAAAGATTTATTTGCTGCAAGAGAGCGGATTGAAATTCTTTTGGATTCGGTGAAAGGAGCAGAAGCTAATGTGGCACTTATTAGACGCTACAAAAGTGAAATTGGGAAGTTGAAAAATGAACGTATACTATTGTTCAAGCGAGCGGATAGTCTGGTACGAGCCAATGAGATGCTTGCTGTCCAAATGGATAGCACGACAACGATTTTAAATGAAACCATTCGCGTGGTAGATTCCGTAGGAGAAGAAAACATCGCCATGGCGGAAACTTTGAAAAAAGGTTCAGTGGTAAAAGCTATCAACTTGAAAGGAGAGGCTGTGATTGTGCGTAACAGTGGTAAAGTAGTGGACACAAAACGTTCTAGCAGAGCCGATAAAGTGCGTAGTTGTTTCACTTTAGCGCCTAATATTATTGCTGAAAAGGGCGATAGATTGCTGTTTATTCAAGTAATCAATCCAAACAATAATTTGTTAGGAGATAAGGCAGTGATGCAGTTCGAAGAAGGCACCTTAAATTATAGCGCAACAACGAAAGTATTTTACGAGCAAGAGGAGTTGGATGTATGTGTATTAGTAGACGCCGCTGAAGAAGACCTCATTGAGGGAAGATACATTATTAATGTGTTTGATGGCGCACAGCAAGTGGCCACTACCTCTATGGTGCTGAAATAAGCCCAGCATTATAAAATAGAAGAAAAAATTTGAAACCGCTGCGATGTTATCGTAGCGGTTTTTCTATTTTTGCGCTATGGCAAAAAATGAAGATCATTTCAAGAAGGTTATATCGCACGCAAAGGAGTATGGATACATCTTTGGTTCAAGCGAAATATACGATGGGTTGAGCGCTGTTTATGATTACGCACAGAACGGAGTAGAACTTAAAAAGAATATCAGAGAATATTGGTGGCGAAGTATGGTGTATATGAATCAAAACATTGTGGGTATCGACGCCGCTATTTTGATGCATCCAACCACTTGGAAGGCCTCTGGTCACGTGGACGCGTTCAACGACCCACTTATTGATAACAAAGATTCTAAAAAACGGTATCGCGCAGATGTGTTGGTGGAAGATTATGCCGAAAAATTAAACATCAAAGCACAGAAAGAGATTGCCAAGGCAAAGAAGCGATTTGGTGATTCTTTTGACGAAGCTCAGTTTGTGGAAACCAATCCTAGAGTAATAAAATACTTAGGCGATAAAAAGAATATTTTAGAACGCTTGGCGCGGTCTCTTGAAAATGAAGATTTGGCTGATGTCAAAGCCCTCATTGAAGAATTAGGTATTGCCGACCCAGATACGGGCTCAAAGAATTGGACCGATGTGCGGCAGTTTAACCTAATGTTTGGGACCAAACTCGGTGCGTCTGCAGATACAGCGACTAATTTATACTTGAGGCCAGAAACTGCTCAAGGGATTTTTGTAAACTTCCTTAATGTTCAAAAAACGGGGCGAATGAAGATTCCTTTTGGAATTGCTCAAACTGGAAAGGCATTTAGAAATGAAATCGTAGCCCGTCAATTTATCTTCCGAATGCGAGAGTTCGAACAAATGGAAATGCAATTTTTTGTGCGCCCCGGGGAAGAAATGAAATGGTATGAGTACTGGAAAGAGCACCGTTTAAAATGGCACTTATCGCTTGGTTTAGGAGCTGAGAACTATCGGTTCCATGACCATGAGAAATTGGCTCATTATGCCAATGCAGCTGCAGATATCGAATTCAATTTCCCTTTTGGGTTTAAAGAATTAGAGGGGATCCATTCAAGAACAGATTTTGACCTAAAAGCACATGAAGAGTTCAGTGGGAAAAAGCTTCAGTTTTTTGATCATGAATTAAATGAAAGCTATACGCCTTATGTGGTAGAGACTTCCATTGGATTAGACCGAATGTTTCTTGCCGTGTTTAGCAATTCACTTCAGGAGGAAATACTAGCCGATGGCAGTTCACGTGTCGTTTTGAAATTGCCTTCTATATTAGCTCCTGCCAAAGCAGCGATCTTACCTTTAATTAAGAGAGATGGTCTGCCCGAAGTTGCGAAAGAAATCATGACGAAGTTGCAGTGGGATTACAACGTAATTTATGATGAAAAAGATGCAGTAGGAAGGCGATACAGAAGGCAAGATGCCGCAGGGACTCCTTACTGTATTACGGTGGATCATCAAACATTGGAAGATCAAACGGTCACGATTCGCGATAGAGATACGATGGAGCAAGAGCGTATAGCCATTGCTGATATAGCAAATAGGTTAAGAGAAAGTATCTCCTATGAGAAATGGCTTTCTTAGTTACATATGATATAATTGTGAGAAATAGCTCGGCTCTTAAGCCGGGCTTTTTTTTTTAAACTCACTCAGATTCATTAATTTTAGATCCTATTAAAGAGATAACTAAAAATAATTATTATGAAACTAAGAAATCATGTATTGATCTGGATGATGGCATTGATGGCATTTCCAGCAATGGCGCAAGAAAAAACAGGCCCCGTAAGTCGTGGCTTTTTATCAGATCCAATTTACGTGCCTAGTTTGGCACAACAGCTTCGAGACGGAACTTTTGTTTATGCTGAAGTTGATGAGGAGAAACAAGCAAGACCAAAATTACAATTTGGAAATAATGTAATTCCAGGAAAAGGCTCAGCAGGTGTAGATCCTGCATTACAAACCACACCTCCATTATATGCTGGGAATCCTCCAAGCTTGGTTTTTGACGCTAACACTGGTGTGGGAGTGGTATCTGATCCAACAGGTGCAGTAGGTCCAGATCATTTTATGGCTGGATGGAATTTTGCATTTCGTGTCTATGATAAAGATGGAACTCCTGTTACCCCAATAGCGGCTTGGTCATCTATTTTTCCTGGAAATAATATAGGAGATGGTGTCATTTTGTTTGATCAATATGCAGATAACGGTCCAGGGGAACCTAGAGGACGTTTTGTTATTACTGAATTTGATGGGAGTCCTAATGGATTTAATGTAGCGGTATGTCAAGGCCCAGACCCAGTGAATGATGGTTGGCATGTATATACAGCTGGTTTTGGTACAGGGCAATTTCCTGATTATACCAAGTTCTCTGTTTGGCCTGATGGCTACTATTGTACAGCAAACATTGGATCAAGAAGAGTTTTTGTTGTTGAACGTGAAAAAATGATCGAAGGTGAGTCTGCACAATTTGTGAGTCTTCCATTGACAGGTATTGCAACAAGTGGTTTTTATAGCCCGCAAGGTTTTCAAGCTACAGGTGGTTCTGAACCAGAACCGGGTAACTTTTCTATAGCCTATTTGCAAGACGATGCCTGGGGAGGTGTAAGTGATGACCATATAAAAATTTGGACGGTGAATGTTGATTGGGATGATACGTCTAATTCAACTATTTCTGCGCCTGATGAAATTACCACGGCAGACTTTATTAGTGTGTTTGATGGAGGTTCTTTCGCAAATCTTGGGCAACCCTCCGGACCCGATATTGATGCCTTGCAGGCGACTGTGATGAATCAAGCGCACGTGAGAAGGTTTTGTGATTACAACTCAGCGGTTTTCAACTTTGTCGTGGATACAGATCCAGGAGGGGGCGAATTAGCGGGTGTACGTTGGTATGAATTACGACAAACAGCGCAAGGGGAACCTTGGAGCATATTTCAAGAAGGAACTTACACTGCACCTGCGGGTAGGCATGCCTTTTCGGCGAGTATGGCCATGGATATTTATGGAAATATAGGAATGGGATATACCTCTGTAAGTAATACAGAAAGCATATCAATTCGCTATACAGGAAGATTAGATGGAGATCCTTTGGGAGACATGACGGTTGCTGAACAATTAATAGGACAGAGTACAGCAAATAGTAGCTCAACTAGAGTTGCAGATTACGTACATTTAACCATAGATCCTAATGA
>Ga0316204_10004286_pt1 | contig 25895 bp, 25 predicted proteins | sample 6monrhotite_MG_2_FD_205661 | JGI IMG/M metagenome (GOLD analysis project Ga0316204, IMG submission 205661) | Microbial mat bacterial communities from mineral coupon in-situ incubated in ocean water Damariscotta River, Maine, United States -... | ecosystem: Environmental > Aquatic > Marine >...
TGCTTTGCCTGACTGGTCTGATTTTATATTGGGACGCGGTGTTGTCTCTGCCGCTTGTTCCGATCTTTGTCTGGATTATGGAAAAGCGCTTTATTGTGCCGGAAGAGGATCGGCTTCGCCGTAAGTTCAGGGTTCAGTTCGCGGCCTACACGCGAAAAACCCGCCGCTGGCTATAGCGAAAGCCGACCATCAATAAACCGTTAGCGTCAACTTCTTGTGAAATAATATTGCGCAGGGTATGACGCTCTTATCTGAAAATGTCTGCACGGGGTTCGTTTTAGCTCAAACTGGAACGGTTTTCCGTAACATCCGCAGAAAAGGGGAAAATCGACGTGAAAATTGGTACGCCGAAGGAAGTTTTTGAGGGAGAGGCGCGTGTAGCCATGACTCCCGAGAGTGCGGTTCAGCTGCAAAAGCTGGGCTATGACTGTGTTATCGAATCCGGCGCTGGTGATGCGGCTGGTTTTTCCAACGCCACCTACAAGGCTGTGGGTGTTGAGGTCGTGAAAACCGGCGCTGCGCTTTTCAAGGCGGCAGACATCGTGGTCAAGGTGCGCCAGCCCAATGACACAGAGCTTAAACGTCTTCGCAAAGGGCAGACGCTGGTTTCCTTCTTTAATCCCGGTGGGAACGAAGAAGGCATGGAAGCCGCCCGTGCCAAAGGCGCAAACGTGATTGCCATGGAAATGGTGCCGCGTATTTCCCGTGCGCAAAAGATGGATGCGCTAAGCTCTATGGCCAATATCGCGGGCTATCGCGCGGTGATCGAGGCGGGCAACAACTTTGGCCGCTTCTTTACCGGGCAGATCACGGCTGCGGGTAAGGTACCACCTGCCAAGATCCTTGTGGTTGGGGCAGGGGTTGCTGGTTTGGCTGCAATCGGAACTGCAACCAGTCTTGGCGCTGTGACCTACGCCTTTGACGTGCGCCCTGAAGTGGCGGAGCAGGTTGAATCCATGGGGGCTGAATTCGTCTATCTCGACTTTGACGAAGAACAACAGGATGGTGCAGCCACTGGCGGCTACGCTTCTGTTTCCTCGCCAGAGTTCCGCGAAGCACAGCTTGCGAAGTTTCGCGAGCTTGCCCCGGAAGTGGACATTGTAATCACCACCGCGCTGATCCCGAACCGCGAAGCGCCAGAGCTTTGGACCGAAGATATGGTCAAAGCGATGAAACCCGGCTCTGTGATCGTGGACCTTGCTGCCGAAAAGGGTGGTAACTGCAAACTGACGGTGGCCGACGAAAAAATTGTCACAGCCAATGGCGTGACCATCATTGGCTACACTGATTTCCCGAGCCGGATGGCCTCGCAGGCTTCAACGCTTTATTCAACCAACATTCGCCACATGATGACGGATCTGACCCCGGAAAAAGACGGGAAGATCAATCATGACATGGAAGATGATGTGATCCGCGGCGCGACGGTGACCTTCAAGGGTGAAATCACCTTCCCGCCGCCGCCGCCGAAGATACAGGCGATCGCCGCCAAACCGAAAGAAGCCACCAAAGAGCTTACGCCCGAGGAAAAACGCGCCGCAGAGGTGGCAGCTTTTCAAAAGGCAACGCGCAGTCAGGTTGGTATGCTCGCCATTGGCGGATTGCTGATGCTGATCATCGGGGCCTATGCACCGGCGAGCTTTATGCAGCACTTCATCGTCTTTGCGCTTGCCTGTTTTATCGGCTTTCAGGTGATCTGGAACGTCAGCCACGCGCTGCACACGCCGCTGATGGCGGTGACGAACGCGATCTCTGGTATCATCATTATCGGCGCGTTGTTGCAGATTGGCTCGGGCTCATGGCTTGTGATGATCCTCGCCGCGATATCGGTGCTGATTGCCTCGATCAACATTGTTGGTGGCTTCCTGGTGACACGCCGGATGCTTGCCATGTTCCAGAAGTCCTGAGGAGAGCGACATGAGCATTGGTATTACATCCGCGGCTTATATTGCCGCTTCGGTTCTTTTTATTCTTTCACTGGGCGGTCTCAGCAATCAGGAAAGCGCGAAACGCGCTGTCTGGTATGGGATTGTGGGCATGGCGGTGGCGGTTGTTGCCACCGTATTTGGCCCTGACAGCGGCAACTACATCGTCCTTTTGCTGATGGTCGCGATTGGTTCTTACGCTGGCTATTATGTTGCTGGCAAAGTTCAGATGACCGAGATGCCACAGCTTGTGGCAGCGCTGCACAGCTTTGTAGGCCTGGCCGCGGTCTTTATCGGGCTGAACGCCGATCTGGAGCTTTCTGCGGTGCAGGGCATGGATCAGGCGGCGCGTGACGCGCTGCATGGTTTTGCCAAAAAGCTCGCGCATAAAGACGGCGTCGAAGTCGCCATTCTGAAGGTCGAGGTGTTTCTTGGTATCTTCATCGGTGCGGTGACTTTCACGGGCTCTGTCGTGGCTTTTGGCAAACTTGCAGGCAAGCTTGACGGCAAGCCAAAGAAACTGCCGGGTGGTCACGCGCTGAATGCGGGTTCTCTGGCGCTCTGCATTATCCTTGGCCTGATGTATTTCAACGGTGCCGGTATCTGGACAATGGTCGCTGTAACGCTCATCGCAGGCTTCATTGGATATCATCTGATCATGGGCATCGGTGGCGCTGACATGCCGGTTGTTGTGTCAATGCTGAACAGCTATTCCGGCTGGGCTGCAGCGGCCATCGGCTTTACGCTGGGCAATGACCTTCTGATCGTGACCGGCGCACTTGTTGGTTCATCCGGTGCGATCCTGTCTTACATCATGTGCCGTGCGATGAACCGGCATTTTGTTTCGGTGATCCTTGGGGGCTTTGGCGGTGCGGTTGGTCCGCAGATGGAAGTCGAAGGCGAGATGATCGCAATCGAGGCCGAGGGCGTTGCTGCGGCATTGGAGGACGCAGACAGCGTGATTATCATCCCGGGTTACGGCATGGCGGTTGCGCAGGCGCAGCAGTCAGTCTCTGAACTGACAAAACGTTTACGCGCCAAGGGCAAAGAAGTACGCTTTGCCATCCACCCGGTCGCCGGGCGTTTGCCGGGCCACATGAATGTGCTGCTGGCCGAAGCGCGCGTGCCTTACGATATCGTTATGGAAATGGATGAAATCAACGACGATTTCCCATCAACCGATGTGGCCATCGTGATCGGCTCCAACGACATCGTGAACCCCGCGGCGCAGGAAGACCCCAACAGCCCCATCGCTGGTATGCCGGTGCTGGAATGCTGGAAAGCCAAGCAGGTGTTCGTGAGCAAACGTGGGCAGGGTACGGGGTATTCTGGCATCGAGAACCCGCTGTTCTATAAAGAAAATACGCGGATGTTCTATGGAGACGCCAAAGCCTCGCTTGATCAACTGCTGACGATGATCAGCTAGGACCATACGCGTTAACGAAAAGTGCCCCGCAGTGAAGAACTGCGGGGCTTTTTTATTTTACGCACAAGGAAAGACGGTTGGTATGCAATTGTGTGCAGGTAAGCGATTGAAAATAAAGATTATTTTTATTTACACTTCTCGGGTTACCACGTAGTTAGCGTAAAAAATTCCGGAGCCTGTATATGAGCCGCATCAAAGATCATCCTTTGCGCTATAAATTGGCGAATGAGCTTCACGCGCGTCCATTTCCAGCGCTCGCAGCGCCAAGCCATGCCATATATCTTGCTATAAAGCGCCCGCTGGCCGCTGCTAATCGTGACCGGGACGCGGATCTTATCCACCTTCTGGCATTGCTTGACCGTTATGGCGCGCCACATCCGCAACCCGAGGCAACACATTATTCCGGAGAGATCGGTCGCTATCATCTTAAGTGGGAAAGCCATAGTGAATTTGTAACCTACACGGTGTTTTGTGACGGCCTTAGCGGACGGGTTTTCGACCCCGTTGCGTTCGAGATTTTCCCGGAAGAATGGCTGGCCCAGGCACCCGGCGTCCGGGTTACGTCTGCGATGATCCATATAGATCACATGCCTGACCTTGCGCAGATACATTCGCATTTAGACACGTTTTTTGTGCCGGAGAGCCTGGCCGTCAGCTATGTTCTGGATCGTTCGGCCGTCATCGCGGGTGATTTTAGGATCGATGAGGCAGGCCATATGCGCTCTTCGGTGTTTGTTGCGCCGGATATCGGGGTGCGCCGGATCGGCCGCATCGTGCAACGGCTGTGTGAAATTGAAACCTACAAAGCGATGTCCATGCTTGGCTTTCATCAGTCGCGCAAGCTGTCGGCACGGCTGCGCGAAATTGACAACCAGTTGATTGCGTTGGTCGAGGAAATGGCCTCGGACTCCGTGAATGCCGAGGAAACGCTTTCGGCCCTGATGCCCATTTCTGCGGAGTTGGAAAAGCTGACAACGCAAACCAGTTACCGGTTTGGCGCGACAGCTGCTTACGCGGCTATTGTAAGCCAAAGGATAGAAGTGCAGCGTGAAGAACGTTTTGAGGGTCGTCAGACGTTTGGCGAGTTCATGATGCGCCGGTTCGACCCTGCAATGCGAACAGTCAAGGCGGCTGAGCGTCAGCTGCGCAACATGGCAAAGCAAAGTTGGCGTGCAGGCGAACTGCTGCGTACGCGGGTGGATGTGGAACGGTCAGCACAGAACCAGAAAGTGCTGGAAAGCATGGATAGGCGGGCTGATCTTCAGCTTAGGTTGCAAAAGACGGTAGAAGGGCTGTCCGTCGTCGCGATCAGTTACTACGCCGTGAATTTGCTAAGCTACATGGCCCTGCCGATCGCCAAAGGGATGGGCTTTGACAAGATATGGCTGACTGCGAGCCTGACCCCGCTTGTCGTCCTTGGTGTCTGGCTTGTCGTTCGGCAAATTCGCAAGGCTGTGCATTGAGCGTGATCATAGAATGTTGGCGGTAATGGAACAAAGAGTTAAATAGCTGCCCCGTAATTCAAACCCGACCCATTCCAATATAAAGCTGCCTGTCCTGATCCTTGATGGCGCGGCGGCCATGCATCACGCGGGTATTGTCAATGACTGCAATATCGCCATCCTGCCAGTTAATTTCGACGGTGCAGGTTTCTGCGATGTCACGCAGAGCCTCTATTTCCTCCGTCGTCACCTTCGTTCCATCCTCCAGCGTGTAGACCGGAGGCTCATAGTTATGAGACGGTCCAAGGATCGCGTTTGCGAAAGCATAACCGTTGGAAAGCGAGGAAGGCCGCACCGGCGCAATCGTGAGTTCATAATCCAGTGAACCGTCCTCATTCAGTTTGAAATCCTGATCGGGAATCGCTGCCTTGAATTGTAGGATATGTTCGTGGGTTACTTCTTCCGGCTCGCTGATCGCGGGATGTTCATTCGCCAAGTAGCGCTTCCAGAGGTCTTCGGGCAGCGTACGCTTCACCGTCATTTTTTGTGACCAGCGCTCTTTCTGCCTGTCATCAAATTTCTTGAATACTTCTCGCCCATCGCAGATCGTTGTCTGTGACCCCTCAAAAGCAGCCTTTGTGCAATAGAATGCAACAACGTCCGGGCAAACAGGTGTATTGCCGTTTTCGATGTGAAGGCCAATGGGGCCAAGCCCGGCATCAACCTTTTGGGTCGTCTTGTCGGTATTTTCACGCGCCGGATCAAAGGTGATTGTTTTGCAAAGCAGCGTTGTCAGGTCGCTGAACGCCTGCATGTCAACGTCAAAGCCACGCAACAGTACCCAGCCATCTTTTTCCAAGTAATCTTTGACCGACGCAACAACAGATGCGTCAAGGGTTGGAGTTTTTGCTTCAGTCGCGCGAATGACATTATAGCTCATTTTGTAGTCCTGTTCTGAATTCGGAATTTTATGGTGAAAGGTGACGTGTCCTCAGGCGGCGGGTTTGAGCGCTGCCAATGTTTTTGGGTCCTGCGCCTGTGCGCAGACAGAATTATCGACAAGCTTGGGAAAGAGACGCTGCACTTTGACAAAGAAGCGTTCTTTACCCTTTGGAAAACTCTCGCGTTTGCCTGCAAGGATCGCTTCCCAAGCTTGCAAAGCCACATTTTCAGCACTGTCGAGTGTCATTTGCATGGGTTCAACCAAAGCTGAAAATTCGGTTTCAGCAGCGGTGTGGGTTGCACGGGGTGCGATGTAAGTCACGGCCACCCCGGTTCCAGAAAGCTCTCGGCGGATGGCGTCAGAGAAACCGCGCAGACCAAATTTTGTCGCTGAGTACCCAGCGAAGAACGGGTAAGCGATATCCCCAAACACCGACCCGATATTCACGATCCGGCCTTTAGCCATGTCCAATGCGGGCAAAAGGTCACGTGTCAACGCAATGGGTGCCGTCAGATTTGTGCCGATCATTTGGTTGAGGTCTTCATCGCTCAGCAACGCCAGATGGCCAACTTTGAGCGTGCCCGCATTGTTAATCAGAAAATCCAGCTTGTTGCCCACAGCCTCACGAATAGCGGCCCGCCCTTCAGCGGTTGCAACGTCAGCGGTAACGGTTTTGACATTCGTCTCGCCGACCATCGATGCTGTCTCGTCCAGTTTGGAAGCGGTTCGCCCGGCAAGGATCAGATCAAAACCCAGTCTTGCAGCCTCTACGGCAAGTGCGCGTCCAATTCCCGACCCGCCCCCGGTGATCAGGGCTGTTTTCCTTTGGTTCATTATGCAAGGCTTTCAATAGTTTCAAGGTTTGGTAGGGAAAGCGCTGCGCGCGCGTTGATCAGCGTCTTGGCAACAGCGCGGTCAGGTGTTCCCACGGGAAATAAAAGGCCGGGTTCCGCAGGATCCACAAAGATCACTTCCGTGGGTTTTGCGTAATCTGGCAGATCATCCAAAGACCGGGCGATCTCTTCTACAGGTAACGATTGAGCGGTCGCGACGACGAGAACCAAAAACCCGTCAGAATCCCGAAGCCCAAGCGCCGAACTTACAATTCTCGGGTCGGCGTTGATGCGCTGTTCGACCCACTCAGGCGAAATATTGCGCCCCGCACCAGTCACCAGCAACGCATCCTTGCGGCCATCGATTACAAGTCGATTCCCGACGAAATGGCCAAGATCACCCGTTTTCCATCGTTCGGGTGCCGGATCACCATTCAGGTATCCGATCATAACGGTTGGGCCTTCAACTGTGATCTCTCCATTCTCGAGCTTTACGTCCAGACCATCCAAAACCGGACCAACCGTTCCGACAACGCTTTCACCAGGACGGTTCATTGCGACAACCGCACAACATTCCGACAAGCCATAGCCCTCGTGCAATGGGATGCCGACAGCCCTTGCTGATGTCGCAAGCGAAGGCGCGGTTGAAGCTCCGCCTACAGCGACGAAACGCAAGCTGTCCGGGGCGGTTTCTGATCTCAGTTCCAGATCGGCGACCCATCGGCCAAGAAGGGATGGGGCCAAAAGGCTGGTTGTTGGTAATTCTGTGAAAAACGCATCGGTCAACGGTTTGATCGGAGCACCAAAAAGCGCCTTTGTTGCGTCGAATCTGAAGATCGTTTCGGCGCCTGCGAGGATTGGCAGAAATATCCCGCAAATCTGCTCTAACAACTGGGCAAGAGGCAGGATTGAAAGATGCCGGTCCGTCGCTGTGGCACCAATCACTTTGCTCAGTGCGGCAAGAGACGCATCTAGTTGACGGTCACCGATAACCACGCCTTTGGGGCGACCGGATGATCCGGAGGTGTAAATCACACGCTCCGCGCCACCCTGATACTCTGGCATTGATGGCCCTTTGTTTCCCGAGAAGGACGGATCAATAACCTCTATATGCGGCAAGGCCGAAAACAGGGAGGCATCAAGCGCAATAACAGCGCCTATTTGAGCATCCATCAGTATGTGCGCATTTTGTTCATTGCTAAAGAAAAAAGGCAATGGAACCTGTCGTCGCCCGCTAAGCGTGACGGCAAGGTCTGCAACGACATAGTCAATACCCCCGGCAAGCGCGATGCCAACCGTGTTTGGGGCCCCGGCAAGCCGGGATGCAAGGTCCACAACACGGGTGGACAGATCAGCCCAGGTTACGACCTTCGCATCATCCCGAAAGGCGACAATTTCTGGCCGCGTGGCCACATGCCGCGCCAGCGCTTTGAATACTGGCTTCATCAGGAGGCCTCAGAACGCAGATCAGCCGACAGGTGCCGGTGCCGGGGCGACAGGGTTACCGGCAAAGATTGGGCTTCACTGAACGCGCAAACCCAAGGATCCGTTTCATAATAACTGCCCCAGTTCGCAGGAGAGGGCACACATGCAGGGCTGGCCGGGCACAGGGGTATATATGTCAGACCCGTGCGTTTCAAAAGCCGGCGCAGCGGAGCTGTGGCCGTAAACACGCCGCAGGTCATGCCGCGTTCGCGACCCCAGGAAATCATGGAATCAAGTACAGGCAACACGGGAAACTGTGTGATGGAAGCAAGCGACACAACTTCCATTATCTCTTCTGCAGGGACGGCAATTCCGGCGCGGTGCAATAATGCAGTGCTAAAGTCACCATCTAGATAAGTATCAGAGAAAAACCCATCCGTAGCCGTTCGAATACCGGCAGCGCACAGAATTTTACCCTCAGCATTCGTCGCGGTGACAAGCAGCGGCGCAAAGCTGTTTAGCTCTGCCCTATATGCTTCCTGATACACCTTCCGGATATGGTTTTGCGCAGCCATTCTTTCGGCGCACGCACCTTCTAAAAATTCGATCTTCATGTTCTGCCTCATGCCAGCTTATCGCTCGTCTAGACACATGTGCAGACAGCAGGCTTACAGAATTCTTACAGGCAATCGGATTTCTAAAAAATTTTGGATAATGTGATGAATTTTCTTAAATAATAGCGGTCGAACTTTTTTGATTCCCACGACCTGAAAAATTCCTGACCTCAGAGCAGCAGATTGGGTTTGCTCTGGGCGTGTTGCGAAAAATCAAAGACAAAAACACTTCCGCCACCTTGTCGGTCCTCAATGCGGACCTGCGCATCATGCGCGTCGGCTACGGATTTTACGATTGCCAATCCGAGTCCAGAACCGACGGGCTTGCACCCAGAAGAGGACCCGCGGTTGAAACGTTCAAACAGATCGGTTTTTAATTTCTCAGGCACACCAGGACCGCGGTCAAGCACGCGCAAGCCTGCAGGTCTTTCCAAAACTTCAATCTCAACTTCGGTGCCTTCGGGTGAATAGTGCAGCGCATTTCGAACGAGATTTCCAAGTGCTATCGTCAGTAACCCCGGATTACCCACGACAAAGCTTTGTGACGCTCCGGTAACAGCAAGCGTTCTGCCGGAGCGGATAGTTTCGGAGGCCATATCTGATGCAAGATCAACTGCTAGCTTGCGTAAATCGACCTTGGAATAGGCTGTTTGTGCCAAGGCATCGGCGCGAGACAGGTCGATAAGTTGTTCAAACATTCTGTCGAGCCTGCTGACATCCTGTTTGATGTCGGCCCGAAGCTTTGAATTTTCAATCCTTTCCACACTGGAACGCAGAACCGCCAGTGGCGTCCTTATTTCGTGGGCAACATTGGACGAGAAATCGCGTTGCGAACGGTAACCTTGTTCCAATCTGGCAAAGGCACCGTTTACCGCGTCAATCAACGGGGCGATTTCAGAGGGCAACTTGTCTGTGGACAAACGCCGATCCGGGTCTGTTGGCCCGATGTCTTGCGCCTGCTGCGAGATTTCGTGCAACGATTTAAGGGACTGGCGGGTGGCAAGCAGTGCAGCAGTCAGGATTAAAAATATTCCCAGAAAGACCCAGCCAATTTCTTCCTCGACCTCATGATAGAGTTTCTGTAGCCGTGTTTCTTCAAGGTTGGCTGGGTACGTCGAGACAAGTACATAAAAATCGGTGTCATTAATTTTGGCCTTAAGCCCAACGCCGATCCGGTCGCCTAGCAATCGAATTTTCTCAGTTGCACCAAGATCAAGCGCAAGCATTTGCTGCGCTATCTCAGGCGATGTTTCGTTCCCGGCTACCGGTTTGCCTGAGCTTTCAAATACAGTGTAGCGATAGATCCCCTCAACGCCCCGAAACCGAATTGCGTCAGGGTTCAACCCATAGTTTGTTGCATCCGGGTCGATCTGCCCAATAACTTCTTTTGCTTCCAGGCTTAGCGCGGCTTCGAGGTTTTCATCGAGATGCTCGTAAAATTCCCGGATCAGAATAATACAGGCAGCAGCAATACAAAAACAAAGCGCAAAGGTAATATTGAAAACCAAATTTCGCCGAAGGGAATAGCGTTCCCCAAACAACGCGGCGAATGTGTTCATTGACCATCATCTTCCAGCATATACCCAATCCCCCTTAGGGTATGGATGCCGGTTGTAGCCCCAAGATCAATCAATTTCTTTCGCAGTCTGTGCGTTGCAACCTCAATCGCATTGGGTGTTGGCGGTTCATCAAACCCGTAAAGCGCATTTTCAATCGCATCTTTTGATTGGATGCGGCCCTTCTTGCGCATGAATAATTCAAGCAAATCAAGCTCTCGTTTCGAAAATCGGGCTGCGTTTCCATCAATCGAAACAGAACGGTCAATCGTGTCAAAGCTAATGTTACCTGATGTCAGCACCAGCCCCAGGACCCCACCGGGGCGGCGCATAACGGCCTTGATCCGGGCGACCAGTTCAGAAACGTCAAACGGTTTGATCAGATAGTCATCCGAGCCGGAATTCAGCCCTTTGATGCGGTCATCAAGCGCATCCCGCGCAGTGCAGATGATGACAGGCGTCTCGCTATTGGCTTGTTTGATTTCACACAAGACCGAAAGACCGTCTACATCCGGCAAGCCAAGATCAAGAATAACGGCATCATAGGTGAAGGACCTAGCAGAATGGCGCGCATCTTCACCCGTATGCACAGTATCTACGGTGAAACCGCTTTTCTCAAGACTGGCGCATGTATTTTGCGCCAGCTTTTCATTATCTTCTACATAAAGCAACCGCATGAAACAGAGCCTATTTTCGAATGTATGTAACCGTGGAGCCATCTTCTGCCTTGAACGCGACGCGCGCAAGGTTGCCGTTCTCATCATACCAAAGATCGCGTTCCAAGCCGCCTGAGATGCGATAGTGATGGGTATTCAGGTTTCCACCGTTGACCGGGACATTTTCACTGCCTAGGTCTGCGACACGAACAGACATAATTGTTCCGTCGATTGTATTCATCAACTGACCGCTGCGCACGATATCGTCATTCCACAGACTTGCGGGCAAAGGCCCTTGGTTTCCGGTGTTCAGCTCGTGCGGTGTACCATCGTCGTTTGTTGTCGAAACAAGGGTCTGCAGTTCGCCGCCTCGCCAGGTTTCAACGCTTGAATGTTCGAACCTGTAGGCTGCGATGCGGATCAATGGCACACGCACTATAACATCGGTTGAAACGGTCACTGAAAATGACCCCGGCGAGCCCGAAAAACGATAGCTGTGATCGCCGATATCCTTACCTTTGCGCACAACATCAAAGTTGAGTTGCCCTGATGCGGGGATCGATGCCGCATTAAGCGGCGCTGCAAAGGCAATTGCCAAGCCAGTAATCAATGTAAGGATACGCATGTTTTCTCCACCTAAACGAGTTTTCTTGAGTCTGGCTGGTGAAATGGACAGTTTAGCTTACAGAATACTTACGATTGTCAAATTTCCATCCTGGATGGCTTTTTCTTGTACTGTCCCGCAGGTGATGGAGAGGGGGTTCAGCAAGAACACGACTCGGTATTCCGTGTATTGCTGCAACAGAAAGAGGTGTCACGGTAAAACGATTGCATTGTGAAACTAAAAGAACCGTTAAGTCGTTTTGAAGAGGATTTTTCCATCTGCTGTACCTTTTGTAAGGTTTTCAAAAGGCCGCGATGACAGTAATTTTCTGTATGGATGTGAGATATTAGGGTTAGTAGTTTTCAGACTAATCTCTCACGCACGTGGTTTGACCCCCGGCAAGACGCAAAGCATTTCGAACAAGATGTTGGCGGCCAGGTTGGCAGTTGCACCGGTGTGATCGTAAGGCGGCGAAACCTCAACAAGATCGCATCCCACGATATTCAGGCCGGCGCAGCCTCGGATCGCTTCAATACCCTGGATTGAAGTCAGGCCGCCTGGTTCCGTTGTGCCGGTACCCGGTGCGAAAGCCGGGTCAAAACTATCGATATCAAAAGAGATGTAGACCGGGCCGTCACCCATTTGTTCGCGCACCTCACCCATAAGCGGTGCAAGTGACTTATACCAAATCTCCTCTGCCTGAACGACACGAAAGCCCTGTTGCCGCGGCCAGTCAAAATCATCCGCCTCATAGCCTGTGGCGCGCACCCCAATCTGAACGACGCGATTAAGATCAAGCAGATCATCCTCGACAGCCCGTCGAAACGGAGTGCCATGGGCGATTTTTTCTCCAAACATCAGATCGTTAATATCGGCGTGCGCGTCCACATGGATCAGCCCGACGGGGCCGTGTTTTTTTCGGATCGCCCGTAAAATCGGATAGGTGAGTGTATGATCGCCCCCGATGCCCAGCGGGATAACGTTATGTTCCAGAATCTCGTCATAAGCCTCTTCTATAATTTTAACGGAGTTTTTCAGATCAAACGTATCAATCGCGATGTCGCCGATGTCTGCTATCTGGAGCGAGTCAAACGGGGAAACCTTGCTCCACATATTATAGGGGCGGATCATTGCAGATTCTGCACGAATTTGCCGAGGTCCAAAGCGGGCGCCGGATCGGTGGGAGGTGCCGATATCCATCGGGATTCCCACAAAACACGCGTCCAATCCCTTTGCAGTCTCCTGAAACGGAAGCCGCATCATAGTGGGTAGCCCGCCGAAACGTGGCATGTCATTGCCGCCCAGTGGTTGATTGAATGCCATAAAGATTTTCCCCCGGTTTTATTGATCTGTGCAAACCGTCTTGCAGGTCTGTTTTTTTTGCTTGCCCACACGATAGCTCTTGCTAACGATAACAGCACAAGACTTGCTGTTACCGGGGAATTACGCAACGATTTTGTGGGCCGTTGACCCAAGATTGCCGTTGATGCGTTTGGAAAGTGAAACGCGGCGCAAATTTCAGAGCCTGACACGATTATTCCCGTCTGCGTGAACAATGCCTCGTTTCGCTTATCAGCGGGGTAGCTTTTCACTAAATTAGAATGAGGAGGGCGGAATATGCAAACGAGATTGGGTAAAGCTTACAGCCGTTTTCTAAGCAAGATCGGTGGTCGTCTAGCGGTCAAGCTTCATATGCGCAGCTCTGGCTATCAGCCCTATACGCCGTCAGACTATCAAACGCTCTGCCAAACGCTTCTGCCCGGCGATGTTCTCTTGATTGAGGGCAATGAGCGTATTTCAAATGCAATTAAGTATCTGACGCAGTCAACCTGGTCGCACGCAGCGATTTTTGTGGGCGATGTGTTGCCCGAACTTCAAACGGCGAAGAACGCCCGCGGCTGGTAGAGGTCAACCTTGGTGAAGGCTGCGTTGCAGCACCCCTGTCTAAATATGAAACCTACAACACCCGTATTTGCCGAGCAAAGAACCTTACCGACGAAGATCGCGCTGTGGTGGTCGATTTCATGGTCGGCAAGCTTGGTCTCCGCTATGACCTGCGTCATATATTTGATCTGCTCCGGTATTTTTTTCCCACACCCCCTGTTCCCGTCCGCTGGCGGCGCAGGATGCTGGCATTCGGTTCGGGGGACCCGACGCGCGCAATCTGCTCGTCCCTGATTGCGCAGGCGTTCCAGTCTGTCCGATACCCGATTTTGCCCGATGTGAAGATTGAAGGACCTGAGGGTGATTTTGCCAGACAGGAAATATACCAAATTCGCCATCATTCCCTGTTCACGCCTCGCGATTTTGATCTGTCACCCTATTTCGAAGTTGTGAAGCCAACCCTTGTTGGCGGATTTGACTATAAGAAACTCGTTTGGATCAGCCCGGCCGCAGCGTCGTTGGAGAAGTAGTGTTCTAGCTCACCACCTCAGGTTTGGGTGCGGGTCGAACTGGCAGTGCCGCAATTTCTTGGAACTTGCCGTGCCTTGCAAACAGAGCGTTAAAAATTCACTAATGAGCATAAAAGATACTAAATTACGCGAATTGGAGTTTAAACTTGGGTTTTTTCCGCGACTAAGGTTGCTAAGATTTACTTGAAATTAGAAGGCTGCCCATGCAAGATAAGCGTTCAGATGACTCTGCATTGCACGACCTGATGGTCGGGTACCGCCATTTGTTTCATCAAAGACCGGAGCTTGGATTCGAAGAACATGAGACTGCTGCGAAAGTAGCCGAGGCGCTACGCAGTTTTGGGCTCGAAGTGCACGAGGGCGTTGGTGTTGTCGGCGTATTGCGCAATGGGAAGGGAAACCGGGCGATCGCGCTACGCGCTGATATGGACGCGCTGCCAATCCATGAAACGAGCACACACAACCACGTTTCAGAAAAACCCGGGAAAATGCACGCCTGCGGTCACGACGGGCACATGGCAATGTTGCTTGGGGCTGCGAAAAGGCTGGCAGATAACCGCGATTTCGATGGGACTGTTGTGTTTCTCTTCCAACCGAACGAGGAACATGGGTTAGGTGCCAAGGCAATGCTTGAGGATGGGGTTTTCAATCGGTTTCCCGTCGAAGAGGTCTATGCCATACATAATTTGCCCGGTGCGCCCTTGGGCGAAATCTCTACTCGTGTCGGGATAATCTGCTCAAGCGAAAGCCTGTTTGAAATTGAAATAGAAGGGCAGGGCGGGCACGCCTCCATGCCACAAGTTGGGGTGGATGCAATTCTTGTTGGTGCAGATGTTGTGCAGGCTTTGCAAAGCATCGTTGCCCGTAAATTGCCGCCCTCTGCCGGCGCCGTTGTTTCCGTGACTGAATTCATAACCGACGGGCAGCGCAATGTCTTGCCAGGGCGGGCTTTTTTGAAGGGCGATGTGCGCACGCGTGATCCGGAAACGCGTGCTGCGGTAGAGCGTTTTATGCGCCAGATCACAGAGGGGATTGCGGCGGCACACGGGGTTAGGATTACCGTGAATTTTCGGACCGAATTTATTGAGACGATAAATGCTGAGGAGCCTGTAAATACCGCGCTGAGAGCCGCTGCTGAAGTGACTGGTAAAATCATCCCCGACCGCGTTCCAATGTCATTTTCCGAAGATTTTGCCCATTTCAGTAACGCCGTACCCGGCTGTTTTCTGCTTTTGGGGAACGGGCAGGACGGGGCGCATGGCCGCCCTCTGCATTCTTCGGACTATGATTTCAACGATGACGTGTTGCTGACAGGTGCAGGGTTCTGGGCCGCACTTGCCAAACAACGCTTGCCACTTAAGGATACCTGATATGTTCGCTGCATACGATGCTGCCGAGGTGCACCACGTTCCTCACAAACGCCATACTGGCCAAGCTGCAGAAATAGTTCTGAGCCGCGCAGATTTTGCAACAGCAAGGTCTGAAATTACTACGTGGCAGGGGTATGACCCAACACCACTATATGAGCTGAAGGCTTTGGCCCGTGAACTCGGGCTCGGCAATATCCTTTACAAAGACGAAGGTCCGCGGTTTGGGCTTGGCAGTTTCAAGGCGCTGGGCGGCGCCTATGCAGCACTTCGTGTTTTGCAGAGAGAGGTTTCCAAATCCGTTGGAGCAGAGGCTACGCTCTCGGACATTCGCAAAGGCAAATATGCTGGTGTGGTTTCGAAGATCACCCTTATCTCTGCGACAGACGGAAATCATGGGCGGTCGCTCGCCTGGGGGTGCCAGCGCTTTGGCGCGCCTTGCCGGATTTACATTCATGCCGAGGTGTCCGAAGGCCGCGCGCAGGCGATGCGCGATCTGGGAGCAGAGGTTGTTCGTATTGATGGCGATTATGATGCGTCGGTTGAACTGGCCCGCAGCGAGGCCGAAGCAAATGGGTGGTTCGTTGTGTCGGATACATCTTGGGAAGGATACTCAGACCCGCCGCGCGATGTCATGTCAGGCTATGGTGTAATGGTGCAGGAAATTACTGATGCTCTGGAAACACCACCCAGCCATGTCATCTTGCAAGGTGGTGTTGGCGGTTTGGCCGCTGGCGTTTGTGCGGCCTTTCGACAGCACTGGGGGGAAGACAGCCCCCGCGTTGTGATTGCAGAGCCCGACCTGGCCGCTTGCCTGTTTGAAAGCGCGAAAGCGGGCGAAATGCGGTCGGTTCCGATTAACGAGGAAACAGTTATGGCAGGGCTATCCTGCGGGGAACCCTCTGCAATGGCTTGGGAAATTCTAGATGATGAGGCGTCAGACTTTCTGACGATCCCTGACGTTGTTGTTGGCCCAACTGTACGCTTGCTCGCGCGTCCATTGCCGGGTGATCCTGAAATTCAGGCCGGTGAGTCCGCTGTGGCAGGGCTCGCGGCGGTAATAGCAGCGGCACGCCGCACGGACTTGAGTAAGACCTTAAACCTTGATGAAACATCCACCGTTTTGGTTATTGGATCTGAAGGGATCACTGACCCCGAGATTTACGCGCAAATGATGCAAGAGGACGCTCATGCCTGAAGTTGCTCCTAAACGGGGTTTTGAGATCGCGGAGTATGAAACGCGGCTTGCGGCAGCCCAGGATTTGATGGCACGTCATGGGTTTGATGGGATGCTGCTGCTGAGTGAGCCGGAGATACGTTACTTTTCCGGGTTCCAAACCTTGTTTTGGCAAAGCCCAACCCGCCCTTGGTTCTTGTTTCTGCCTGCAGAGGGAAAACCTATAGCGGTCATTCCTGAAATTGGCGCTGCTTTGATGCGTCGAACATGGGTTGACGATATCCGGTCGTGGAGCGCGCCAGCGCCGTCGGATGATGGCATTTCATTACTCACAGATCTTTTGACGCCATATTCAAAGCGCGGCGCGACGATTGGTATTCTGAAAGGGCATGAAACCGGACTCAGGATGCCCCTTGGCGATTATGAACGGCTGATTTCTGGATTGCCCGGTCTCAAGATTGGGGACGCCACCGGTATTGTCCGTTCTCTCAGAATGGTGAAGTCTGAAGCCGAGATTGAAAAGATTGCCCATATTTGTCGTGTCGCGTCCCGTACCTTTGGAAAAGCAGACAAACTCTTTCACGAGGGGCAACCCTTGTCTGAAGTGTTCCGTGCCTTTCGCATCGCGTGTCTTTCGGAGGGCGCCGATGATGTTCCTTACCTGGTAGGCGGTGCCGATCAGGGTGGGTACAATGATGTCATTTCCCCCCCAACCGACCGTCCGCTTCAGAAGGGTGATATTCTGATGCTTGATACCGGGTCGGTCTATGACGGTTATTTTTGTGATTTTGACCGCAATTTCGCGATTGGTAAAGCAGATGAACTTTCGCAGAAGGCTTATGAGGTGCTTTATCGCGCAACAGAGGCAGGGCTGGACGCGGCGCGACCGGGTGTTACGTGCCGCGAGTTGTTTTCGGCCATGCAGGATGTGATCAGCACCTTTGACAAAGAGAGCGGAGATGTCGGGCGTCTGGGGCACGGGCTTGGGATGCAATTGACTGAATGGCCGTCGCACGCAGCTTTTGACGAGACCGTGCTAAAGGAAAATATGGTCATCACCTTGGAGCCGTCGTTAAGCTATGGTTCAGGCCGTATCATGGTGCACGAAGAAAATATTGTGGTCCGGAATGGCGCGCCACGCCTGCTTTCAAAGCGGGCCGCGCCCGAGTTGCCGGTGATCGGATAGGAGTGAAAATGCGACTGTCATTCGAAACAGATGCGGGGATCGGAACAAGGGCGACACTTGGCCTGATCGTTTTGCAGACGGATGAAACCATTGAGCCGGAATTCGCGCGTTTGATGGATATCGACGGTGTCGCGCTTTACCACAGTCGCATTCCGATGCAGCCAGGAATCACTTCTGAGAGCCTGAAGTCAATGCAGGCAAATCTACCGGCGTCTGCGGCCTTGTTTCCGTCCTCCGCTGACTTTGATGTCATAGGGTACGGTTGCACGTCAGCGTCAACAGTGATCGGTCCACAGGGTGTCGCAGACGCAATTCAAAGCGTTCATCCAAACGCAAAAGTGGCTGACCCGATCAGCAGTATTATCGCCGCATGTGACGCTTTTGATGCCAAAACCATCGCATTTGTGACACCTTACGTTGCCGAAGTCTCGGCTAGGATGCGTGAGATGATTGAGAACTCAGGACATGAAGTTGTGGCCTTCGGGTCATTTGAAGAAGGCGATGACAGGGTCGTTGCGCGTATAAAACCCGGCGATATTCTGTCAGCAGTAGAACGGGTAGCAGCGCAATCCAAATGCGATGCAGTTGTCGTTTCCTGTACTAATCTCAGAACTGCTGGCATAGTGGAAATTGCAGAACAGCGAATCGGAAAACCCGTTATTTCCAGCAACCTAGCGCTCGGCTGGAATATGTTGCGGCTGGCTGGCATTCGCGCTCAAGAAACCGGCAAAGGGATGTTGTTTCAGCTTTAACGTGTGAATTTGCGCATTTGTGTGCGCGTTTTAAGAAATGCGGCGTTGTAATGGATTTTACGATATGCTTGCATGAAGACAAAGGATCAGCGTGAAGCTGACCAGAAAAAATAGGGGGATGCCTTGACAGATAGTGCCAAGGATGACGGCTTTGTCGTCTTCGACCACGTTCAGAAAAGTTACGATGGCGAAATACTCGTCGTAAAAGATCTTAATCTATCAATCGGCAGGGGCGAGTTTTTGACGATGCTCGGGCCATCAGGGTCTGGCAAGACGACTTGTCTGATGATGTTGGCTGGGTTTGAGACCGCAACGCATGGTGATATCCGCCTTGGCGGCAAGCCGATCAACAACATCCCACCTCACAAACGTGGGATTGGCATGGTGTTTCAGAATTACGCCTTGTTTCCGCATATGACGATCGCAGAAAACCTTTCGTTTCCGCTCGAAGTCAGGAAAATAGGTAAGTCTGACCGCGAGGCCAAGGTTAAGCGCGCGTTAGATATGGTGGAAATGGGCGATTTCGGCGGACGTCGTCCGGCGCAATTGTCTGGTGGCCAGCAACAGCGTGTTGCATTGGCCCGCGCCTTGGTTTTTGAACCCGAACTGGTTTTGATGGACGAACCGCTGGGTGCGCTGGACAAACAGCTTCGCGAAAAAATGCAGTTTGAGATCACACACCTGGCGCACAGTCTGGGGATCACCGTGGTTTACGTGACCCATGACCAGACAGAGGCACTGACGATGTCTGACCGCGTCGCGGTCTTCGACGACGGACGTATTCAGCAAATCGCGCCGCCCGATCAGTTGTACGAAGCGCCAGAGAATAGTTTTGTTGCGCAATTCATCGGTGAAAACAACACGATGGAAGGCACTATTGAGGAAATCAAGAACGGCGTTGCTTTGGTCAAACTGGACAGTGGCGGTATGATTGACGCGAAACCAATCAATGTCTCCAAAGCGGGCGAGCGTACACGTGTATCGATCCGCCCGGAGCGTGTTGAATACAACAGAGACCGGCTAAGCCCCGACGCACACACGTTGAAAGCTGAAGTGCTGGAATTCATCTACATGGGTGATATTTTCCGGACGCGTCTGCGGGTAGGCGGCAATGACGAATTCATCGTAAAAACCAGAAATGCACCGGATCAACGGCGCCTGACCCCAGGTGAAACGATTGAAATTGGTTGGATGCCTGATGATTGCCGCGCGCTTGACGCTTAGAGCACGCGAATTACCACGTGCCGTGTGTAAATACGGCATCACAAATGGTCTGCCACCTTGCCCGGGGTGCTGAACCGCAAGATATTAACGGGATTTTTTAAGGGAGAACCTAAATGAAAGTAACCCAAACACTAATGACGGCAAGCGTTGTTGCGCTGGTTGCAGGGGGAGCTCTGGCCGAGGATATGACGATCGTATCCTGGGGCGGCGCATACTCCTCTTCACAGCAAAACGCGTATCACGACCCCTACATGGCTGCTAATCCAGATGTGAACATCATCAATGATGAAAGCTCTGCGGAAGCTGTGGCTAAACTTCGTGCGATGAACGAAGCCGGAAACGTGACATGGGACGTTGTTGACGTTGTTGCAGCGGACGCAATGCGCCTGTGTGACGAAGGTCTGGCAATGGAAATCGACGCGGACACACAGCTCGCTCCTGCACCTGATGGAACTTCTGCCACCGAAGACTTTGGTGAACTGCTTGTTTCAGAGTGCTTTATTCCACAGATCGTTTACTCGACCACGTTTGGCTATCGCACCGATATGGTTGGCGACACTCCTCCGACCAGCGTTTGCGCAATTTTCGACACAGACGCCTATCCAGGCCGTCGGTCGCTTGAAAAACGCCCGATCAACAACATGGAATGGGCGTTGCTTTGTGACGGTGTAGCGAAAGAAGACGTGTATGACGTTCTGGAAACAGAAGAAGGTCAGTCACAAGCTTTCGCTAAACTAGATACCATCAAAGATGATGTCATCTGGTGGTCTGCCGGTGCTGACACGCCTCAGCTGTTGGCAGATGGCGAAGTTGTTATGGGTTCTACCTATAACGGCCGTCTTTTTGCGCTGATCGAAGAGCAAAAGCAGCCAGTTGCGATGCTTTGGGACGCTCAGGTGTTTGACCTTGACGGTTGGATCATCCCTGCGGGTCTGAGCGAAGAACGTCAGGCGCGTGCGCTTGATTATATCTATTTTGCTACTGACACCCAGCGTCTTGCTGATCAGGCAAAATACATCTCTTACGGTCCAGCACGTACGTCTTCCGCACCTCTGGTTGGTATGCATGCAGAACTGGGCATCGACATGGCACCACATATGCCAACCGATCCTGAAAATGCGAAAAACACCTTCCTCTATAACTACGAGTGGTGGGCTGATTATCGTGACGATCTGGATGCAAAATTCCAGGCATGGTTGTCTCAATAATTTGAGTGAACTTAGGAAGGCGCCCTTTCCGGGCGCCTTCCGAACAATTCGTTTTTACCTTTAAGACGACAAAAAAAACACGAGGGGATGATATGAGCGACGCAACCGATACCGGTCCGGTCCTAGCCGCCGACGGCACACCGCTGAAACGCAGTTTGAATCGCGCTCTGAGACGCGAAAAAATGCGCGCGTTGATGTTGATTGCACCACTGCTCATCTTTGTCCTCGTGACGTTTATTGCGCCGATTGCAGATATGCTGTTCCGTTCGGTCGAGAATAATATTGTCGAGGATACTCTTCCCCGAACGGTTGTTGCGCTTAAAAACTGGGATCGAACGACTGGTGAACTGCCGGACGAGACAGTTTTTGCTGCCTTGGCAGAGGATTTGGTGATTGCGGTCGAGTCAAAGACTCATACCCGGCTCGGTTCGCGCCTGAACTATGAAATGACTGGTATTTCGTCGCTGTTTCGGAAAACGGGCCGTAGTGTAAAGCGCTGGGATATCGCAACCGATGGGCCATTTCGTGAGAAATTCATTGAGGTCGACGATGGTTGGGCCGATATCGAAATGTGGGCAACGCTTCAAACGTATTCATCTCGCTACACCAGCGGATATTTCCTGAACTCGGTCGATTTGCAGCTTAGCCCGGAAGGGATAACCGCGCGCGAAGAAGATCAGCGGATTTACATCACGCTGTTTAAACGAACGATTTTCATGTCTTTGACGATCATGTTCAGCTGCGTTCTGCTCGGCTATCCAATAGCCTGGCTACTGGCTAACCTGCCGGCTAAAACATCGAACATGTTGCTTATTCTTGTGTTGTTGCCATTCTGGACATCGCTGCTTGTGCGAACGTCCGCATGGAAGGTGCTCCTTCAACAGCAGGGTGTGATAAACGATGTCCTGGTCTGGGTTGGGCTTGTGGACAACGGAAACAGGCTGATCATGATTAACAACCAATTTGGTACGATTGTTGCGATGACGCATATTCTGTTGCCGTTCATGATCTTGCCGCTCTATTCGGTGATGCAAACCATTCCTGAAACGTACCTTCGCGCTGCAAAATCGCTGGGCGCGACAAACTGGACAGCGTTCTGGCGGGTTTATTTTCCGCAATCTGTTCCGGGGATCGGGGCGGGCTGTATTCTCGTCTTCATTCTTTCCATTGGTTACTACATCACACCTGAACTGGTGGGTGGTACCAAAGGTGTCTTTATCTCGAACCGGATCGCTTACCACATCTCAAGCTCACTTAACTGGGGTCTTGGGGCTGCTTTGGGTACCATTCTGTTGGCAGCGGTTCTTATTCTTTATTGGGCCTACGATAAGATCGTTGGCATCGACAACGTGAAACTGGGGTGACGAAATGAGCGCTTTACCACCATATGCAACGACGCCCCAACGGGTTTGGTACTACAGTTTTCGTGTGATTTGCGGGTTTATCTTCTTCTTCCTGATTGCACCGATTGTTGTGGTTATCCCGCTTAGTTTCAACGCCGAGGATTTCTTTACGTTCACGCCGGAAATGTTGTCTCTGGATCCTGAAGGCTATTCGCTGAAACACTACCGTGATTTCTTTAGCAATTCAGATTGGCAGAATGCGCTCTATAACTCCGTGCGTATCGCGCCTCTGGCAACACTTCTGTCCGTCAGTTTTGGCACCCTTGCCGCGATTGGCCTTAGTCAGGATCACGTGCCGTTCCGGCGTGCGATCATGGCTATCCTGATCTCGCCGATGATTGTTCCATTGATCATCTCAGCCGCCGGGATGTATTTCTTTTATTCTCGGATCGGTTTGCAGGGAACTTACATCGGTGTTGTTCTGGCGCATGCGGCCCTTGGTATTCCGTTTGTGATTATCACTGTGACGGCAACGCTCGTAGGTTTTGACAGAAGCCTCACACGTGCAGCAGCGAACATGGGTGCAAACCCGGTAACGACCTTTTTCAAGGTTCAGATGCCGCTGATCCTGCCGGGTGTTATTTCTGGTGGACTGTTCGCGTTCATCACCTCTTTTGACGAGGTTGTAGTTGTGTTGTTCGTTGGCTCATCCGGTCAGAAAACACTGCCCTGGCAGATGTTTACCGGTCTTCGCGAGCAGATCAGCCCGACCATTCTGGCTGTTGCGACGATCCTGGTAGGGATTTCGATCCTGTTGCTTGCAACTGTGGAATTACTTCGCCGCCGGTCCGAGCGCCTGCGGGGAATGTCACCAACCTGATTCGAAACAATTTACAAAAAGAGGCCGGGCAATTGCCCGGCCTTTTTTATTCCTGCACATCTGGATATGTCGCAGCAGGGGTTTGGACCGATACCTGACCGAAAAACTGAAAAATATTCAGTAATAGGAAGTCGCTTTTGTGCGCTCAAAAATTGAATGTGCTGCTAAAGTTTTCCAAGTTAGTCACCGAAGGGTTCAAGGCATGTCATCAGCAAATCTGAATTTTAGCCACGAAGAATACAGCGCCCGTATTGGCAAGACGCGCGCCGCTATGCAGGCGCGAGGCATTGATGTTCTCATTGTTTCAGACCCTTCAAATATGCACTGGCTGACGGGATATGACGGCTGGTCGTTTTACGTGCACCAAGCGGTTGTTCTGGGTATGGAAGGCGAACCTGTTTGGTGGGGTCGTGCGATGGATGGCCTGGGTGCGAAACTTACCGCATTCATGCAGCACGACAACATTGTTGGCTATGATGATACCTACGTTCAGAACCCTGAAAAACACCCGATGGAAACACTTGCTGCATTGCTGTCAGAGCGCGGTTGGGCGCAGGGAAACATTGGCGTTGAGCTCGACAATTACTACTACTCCGCAGCCGCGCACGCGTCGCTTGTCGGGGCGTTGAGCACGACCAGTTTCAAGGACATGACTGGGCTTGTGAACTGGCAACGCGGCATCAAATCCGAAGCCGAAATCACATACATGCGGCGCGCTGCAAAAATCGTAGAGGCGATGCATGCAAAAATTATCGAAATCGCAGAACCCGGCATGCGCAAGAATGATCTGGTGGCCGAGATTTATCGGACGGCAGTTCGCGGGGCTGACGGGCACTGGGGGGACTATCCGGCAATTGTGCCTATGGCGCCATCGGGAATGGATGCAACAGCCCCGCATCTGACGTGGGATGATAAGCCTCTTAAGGCGGGGGAAAGCACCTTTTTTGAATTGGCAGGTGTTCACAGACGCTACCACGCAACGCAATCGCGCACCCTGTTTTTTGGGGCGCCGCCAAAGAAATATCTTGATGCGGAAAAGGCGGTTCTGGAAGCGGTTGAAGTGGGTCTTGAACAAGCCAAACCCGGAAATTTTGCCGAAGATATCGCAAATGCATTTAACGCGAAACTGAACCAGCTTGGCTTTGAAAAGGACAGTCGGTGTGGCTACGCGATTGGTCTGTCCTACCCGCCGGACTGGGGCGAAAGAACGGTATCTTTCCGTCGGGGTGATAAGACTGAACTGCAGCCCGGAATGACATTCCACTTCATGCCAGCGCTATGGCTTGATGATGGTGGGGTCGAGATAACAGAACCAATTTTGATCACCGAAACTGGTGTTGAATGTCTTTGTGCCACCCCGCGCAAGTTGTTTGTGAAGGACTAAGGGGCGGGCCTATGAACTAAGAAAACCGAAGGGCTGCTAAGCCGGTGTGGTTTCAAAGGGTGGTCGCAACACTTTAGTCTTTTGAAAAAGATGGAGTGTTGGCAATGAAGTATCGTACGCGGACGTTTTACACGGACAAACAGAAGTCTGAGATGTGGGATCGCTGGCAGCGAGGCGAGTCGATGAGTTCGATTGGGCGTCACTTCAATCGGGCGTCGTCTTCGATTTTTCCCCATTTGGCGCAGTTTGGTGGAATCCGGCCACCTGATCGTAAGCGATCGCGATATGCATTGAGTTTGATAGAACGGGAGGAGATATCCCGTGGGTTGGTCGCAAAACAGTCGTTTCGATCTATCGCGCGAAAACTGAACCGGTCCCCCTCAACAATCAGCCGAGAGGTGCGTAGGAACGGTGGACGTCAGGCCTATCGCGCGGCGGGTTCAGATCAGCGCGCATGGGACTGCGCAATCCGGCCCAAGTCGTGTAAGCTCTCGTTCAACGATCCTTTGTGCCAATTGATTGCGCGCAAGCTGCGCCGGAAGTGGTCACCCCAACAGATCGCTGGTTGGCTCAAGCGCAAGCATCCAAACGAAGAGCAACACCGCGTGTCACACGCACTGCCCGGCAGGGTATTGCGCAGCAATGTCCCGAGAGGAGAACGATCTATCGCAGCCTTTATGTTCAAACCCGTGGGGTTTTGAAGAAGGAACTACAGGAGTGTCTGCGCAGTCCGCGTGCAATCAGACGGTCTCGCCACGCGACCCAAAAGGGGCTTGAGCTGCGTAAGATCAAGGATGCTGTTCCGATCAGTGAACGCCCTCCTGAGGTCGAGGATCGAGCCGTGCCGGGTCACTGGGAGGGCGACCTGATCGTGGGGTCAAACAACAGCTATATTGCCACACTGGTCGAGCGCCATTCCCGGTTTGTGATGTTGGCGAAGGTCGAGAACAAAGACACCCAAAGCGTCATCACGGCCCTCATCAAGCAAGCGCGAAAGCTGCCCAAGGAGCTCTACAAATCGCTGACTTGGGATCGCGGATCAGAGATGGCAGGGCATCGCAAGTTCACCATGGCCACCAGAATCGACGTATACTTTTGTGATCCTCAGTCTCCTTGGCAGCGCGGCAGTAACGAAAACACCAACCGACTTCTCAGGCAGTACTTCCCCAAAGGCATTGATATATCAGGCTTCAGTCAGGCCAAACTCAGCGCAACCGCGCGCCAACTCAACGAGCGGCCCAGAAAGACCTTGCAATACCACACTCCTGCAGAGAAATTTGAAGCCTGTGTTGCAGCGACCCGTTGAAACCACAGACCAGAGCGGACGTGTGCCACCGAATACAGTAGTCGTAGCGGTCACGTCCAAACTCGAGCCTATCGCAGGGGTCGGCTTTTCACTGCGCCAAGGGCGTTGCACCAGTCTCCAGTCTTGTGATCTTGCCGTCTAGAAGACTATACGAGGCTAGCACGGCTTCCCTCGTACCATCCGGATAATCATTTACCGAATGGACGACTAGAATATCGTCGTTTTCGTATAAA
>Ga0316204_10004288_pt1 | contig 25884 bp, 17 predicted proteins | sample 6monrhotite_MG_2_FD_205661 | JGI IMG/M metagenome (GOLD analysis project Ga0316204, IMG submission 205661) | Microbial mat bacterial communities from mineral coupon in-situ incubated in ocean water Damariscotta River, Maine, United States -... | ecosystem: Environmental > Aquatic > Marine >...
TCTGGTGGATCAATGAGGGGCACAGAGGGGCGACGAGAGGACTCGCAGAAGTTCATTGTCACCCGGTCGGAGCCGCTGGAGTCGCTGTGAAGCAGCCGCTCGGAGGCGCTCTGGGAGAGGAGAGGAGAGGAGAGGAGGAGCACCACGCTGACGATCGGAGCTGTGGCGCTCCGCGCCCAGAGCGCGCTTTGCGCGCCGCGCTTCCCAAACACCCTCAAATATGCTTCTGCGTTGACTTGATCGTGCGGTACGGACGCCCCGGCGGCGACGACACCGCTCCATCTTCGCGCTCTTCGGATCGGAAGAGGGGGGGTGTCGAAAACCTGACACCCCCCTGACGGACGTCCGTCAGGTGCTTCGACACCCCAAGGCGACAACCCTTTTATTTCATACACTTACAAAGTGGCACACGGCTTGCTTCGGAAGCGGACATCACAACCACCGGCTCCCGGAGATGTCATGTCCCTGCTCTTCCTCCTCACGCTGATCGCCTGCGGCGACACCAAAGACGCCTCGCTCGACACCGCCTCCGCCATCGACGACGCCCCCGACACCGCTCCACCAACAGACACCACCCCACCCCCACGAGACACCACCGGAGTCGCCGACGACACCGCCCCCCCGACCAGCGCTCCAACCGATGACCAGGCCGAAGACGCCGACGGGGACGGCGCCCCCGAGGATCAGGACTGCGACGACGACGACGCGCGTCGCGCCCCCGAGAACGCGGAGCTCTGCGATGGGATCGACAACGACTGCGACGACCTCATCGACGAGGACGCCGTCGACGCCGAGCCCTGGTACTACGACGGCGACGGCGACGGCTTCGGCGATGAAGCCGACGCCGTCACCATCTGCGATCCCCCCGACGGCTACGTCCGAGAGGTCGCCGAGGGCTTCGACTGCGACGACACCGATCCGCTCATCTGGCCCGGCGCCATGGAGCGCTGCGACGGCCGCGATCAGGACTGCGACGGCGAGCTCGACGAGGACGCGGCCGACGCCCTGACCTGGTACCTCGACGCCGACGGCGACGGCTACGGCGCGTCCGGACCCACGGATGTGCGCGCCTGCGAGGAGCCCGACGGCTACACCTCGGCGGATCCCGGTCTGGAGGACTGCGACGACGCCGACGCCGCCCACCACCCCGGCGCCGACGAGTACTGTGACGGCGACGACGATGACTGCGACGGCCTCACGGACGAACCCGACGCGGTGGACGCCTCCACCTTCTACGCGGACACCGACGCCGACGGATACGGCGATCCAGACGCCCCCTCCGCCGCGTGCGCGCTGCCCATCGGCCACTCCGACAACAGCGACGACTGCGACGACGACGCCTCGACGACTCACCCCGGCGCGGATGAAGTCTGCGACGCGGCCGACAATGACTGCGACGGCGAGGCCGACGAGGACGCCGTGGACGCCCTGCCCTTCTACCCGGACGCGGACAGCGACGGCTACGGCGTGAGCGTCGGCACCGCCTACGCCTGCGAGGCCCCCGACGGCTACGCCGATGAGGCCGATGACTGCGACGACAGCGACGCCCTCACCAACCCCGCCGCCTCGGAGACCTGCGGCGACGGGATCGACAACGACTGCGATCCCGAGCCGGTCTGTCGACTGAGCGGTGAGCACGAGGCCGACACGGCCGACGCGCGCTTCGACGGCGAGTCCACCGACGATCGCTTCGGCGCCGCCCTGGCCGTGCACGGCGGCAGCACCCCGAGGCTGCTGGTGGGGGCGCCGGACGCCGGCTCCCAGGGCCGGGCCTACGAGTTCCACGGCACCCTCACCGCCGACGCGGACGCCGCCGACGCGGACGCCATCCTCTACGGCGTCTCGAGCGGCGACGACGCGGGCGCGTCCGTCGCCATCCTGAATGACCTGAACGGAGACGGCGCCGCGGACCTCCTCATCGGCGGCCCCGAGGTCGACGAACGCTCGGCTCAGGACGTCGGCGCCTGCTACGTGCTCGACGGCCCCGTTCGCGGGGAGGTCGATCTCTTCGACAGCTACGCCGAGTGGGCCGGCGAGGACGCGGAGGACGGCGCCGGCGGCGGGGTGTTCGCGGTCGGCGACGTCAGCGGAGACGGCGGCGAGGACTTCGTCGTGAGCGCCCAGGGCGCCACCAGCGCCTCGGGGCGGGTCTACGTGGTGGACAACGACCTCACGGGGGAGCGCTCGCTGGCGGACGCCGCCAGCATCTTCAAGGGCGCCGATCGCGACGACGGCCTCGGCGCCGCGGTCTCGTCCATCGGCGATCTCGACGGCGACGGCGTGGCCGAGCTCCTGGTGGGCGCCCCCCGCTACGATCTGACGACCGGCAGCAGCAACGCCGGCGCGGTCTACCTCGTCCCCGGAGACAACTACGGCGAGGTCTACATCGACGACGTCGCCTACGCGACCTTCGTCGGTGCCTCCGACACCGCCCGGGCGGGCTCCGCCGTGGCCGGCGTGGGCGATGTGGACGGCGACGGCCTCCCGGACTTCGTCATCGGCGCCCCAAACCACCAGTCCGGGAGCCTGCGCCCCGGCGCCGTGTACCTCTTCCTGGGCGCCAGCGTCAGCGGCGGCGGCGGGTTCATGGTCTCCAGCGCGGACGCCCTCTACATCGGCGCCGTCGCCGGCGAGGAGGTGGGCGCCTCCGTGGCGGGCGCTGGCGACGTGGACGGCGACGGCTACGACGATGTCCTGGTCGGCGCCCCGGGCGCCCGACACGACGGCGGGACGGACAACGGCGCCGCCTATCTGTTCTACGGCGGGCCCGCCCCGGACTGGAGCGCGCCGGATCTCGTGCTCTACGGCGACGAGGACGATCGCCTCGGCGCGGCGGTGGCCGGCCCCGTGGACGTCGATCACGACGGCCACCACGACCTCGTGATCGCAGCGCCAGGGGCGGACGACGCGCACCCGGACGCGGGCGCCGTCTGGATCTTCCTGGGCGCCGGCCAATAGCTGTCCGGGTCGGGGGGATACATTCCCTCGATCCACAGGAGTTCCTTTGGGGCCCATCACACTGCTGCTGGGAAAGACCCGCGCCCGACGCGCCCGCGCGCTGCTGACCGAGCAGCTCGCGGAGGTCGATCCCTCCCACCTCCTGTGGGTGATCGCGCAAGGGGGCGCGACGCCGAGCGTGCGTCAGCAGCTCGAGGCCACCCTGGTCGAGACCTTGAGCCCCGGCGCCGGCGGTACGGGCGCCACCTTCGCCCCGTCCGTGGTCAGCCTCTCCGAGCTGCTGGCCGGGGCCTGGGCTCAGGTCGATGAGCGCTCCTGGATGGCCCCGCAGGCCAGCGCGGTCATCGCCGAGAAGGTCGCCCGGGACGAGCTGGAGTGGATGCGCCGCCTGGGCAGCACCCCGCTGGTGGGTGGGGCGCTCGATCGGGTCTTCACCCAGTGGGTCGAGGCCGGTCGGCCGCCGCTGGAGGGCTTCCCCAGAGCCACCGCCCTGCGGGAGGCCCTGCGCGCCTTCGAGCGCAACCTGCGCGGCGGCGATCGCACCGTGCACCCCGCGCTGGCGCTGGAGGCCTGCTACCCCCGCCTGAGCCCCCCCAGCGAGCGCCTGAGCCGCTGGCTTCTGCGGCACCGGGTCGTGGTGTTCGACGAGCTGCTGCAGCCGAGCCCCATCCGCCGCGCGCTCCTGATCGGGCTGGCTCGACTGTGGGCCTCGGCGGGGGTGAAGGTGCTCTTCACCTTCGAGACCGGACGCGACCTGGGCGGGGCCGAGGCGGGGCTGTTCTTCGAGTACGACGATCTGCTCACGGACTACACCCTGCGCCCCTTCGCCGCCACGCGGCCGCTGCGGCGGGATCTGTTCTCAGCCCTCATCCCCACCGGCGAGGCGGACATCCTGGTGGCGGGCGCCGAGCGCACACTGCTGGTGGACCCGCTCAACGATCCCGAGCCCGCGGAGCCGCAGGATCTCTCGGACCGCATGTACGACCGGGAGCCGCTGGAGGCCGAGAGCGAGGAGGCTGGTCGCGCCTGGCTCAAGGGCCGGGTGCGGCTGCTGGAGTGCCCCGACACCGAGAGCGAGCTGCGCGCCATCGCCCGCTCGGTCAAGGCCGCGCTGCTCGACGGCGCCGCCCCCGTAGAGTGCACGGTCGCCCTGGCGGGCCTCACGGACTACGCCCCGCAGCTTCGGGGGGTGTTCAGGGACCACGGGGTGCCGGTGCAGCTCGCCAGCGCGCTGCCTCTGGGGCGCACGCCCGGGGCGCACCTGATGCGCGAGCTGCCGAGGGTGGCGCTGGAGGGCTTCCCCGCCGACCGGGTGCTGCCGCTGATGGACTCGGGGCTGCTGGCGCTGCCCGGTGAGGTGAACGCCGCCGCGCTGCTGCGCTGGTGTCGCGCCGCGGGCGTGCGCGACGAGCCGCCGCGGCGCTGGAAGGCCCCCCTCTACACCTGGATGCGTCGCACCCAGCAGACCACCCCCTCCGATCTGGAGATCTCCCTCCACTACGTGCAGCAGTTCTGCGATCTGCTCAAGCCGCTCACCAACCCGGCCTCCCCCCGCGCCTGGCGGGCGGAGCTGATGCGAGCGCTGGAGACCCTGGATGTCCCCGGCCGCCTGGGCCGCTGCGCCGAGGATCCCGAGCTCGCCTTCGAGAACCTGCGAGCCTGGGGGGCCGCCGTCCAGACCCTCGACGGGCTCATCGACGAGCTGGAGCGCTTCGATCCCCAGCCCTGGCCGGCGGATCGGCTGGCCGCTCACCTGGATCGGGCCCTGGACGAGGGAACCTGGCGACCGGACCCGCGGGTGGGCGCCGGGGTGCGGGTGGTGGACGCCCTGGAGCTGTCTGGTCCCACCAGCCAGAAGGTGTGGCTGGGCGGCCTCTCCCGGGGCGCCTTCCTGCGACACTACCGCTCGGCCGCCTTCCTGCTGCCGCGCTGGATCGAGCGCTCGCTGGAGGGGGTGGATCCGGTCGCCGAGGCCCGCTACCGCTTCGGCTCCCTGCTCCGCAACGCTCTGGCTCAGGGCGCCCTCACCCTGAGCTGGCCCGTCGTCCGCGATGGGCGCGTGCAGTCGGTCTCCCCCGTGATCCAGGAGCTGCTGAGCCTCCCCACCACCCACCCGAGCGGCCTGCTCTACGGCGATCTGGTCATCGAGCAGCTCGGGCGACGGGAGGGCGCCCCGGCCGGCAGAGCGGACGCGCTGCGCTCCGAGGCCCGCAGCCCGGGTCAGTGGGCCTCGCTGCTCGGCGGCGAGGCCCTCGAGCTCACCAGCGCCCAGCGCGAGCTCCACGCGGCCCGCAACGACCACGAGTTCGGCGCCTTCGACGGAATCCTGGAGCGCCCGCCGCCGCCGCCCGACAGCCTCGCGGTGACCGCCGTGGAGGCGTACATGCGCTGCCCGGCGCGGTACTGGTACCAGCGCATCCTCGGCCTGCGCTCGCCGATCGTGTGGACCCCTGAGCTGGCCGCGGACCGCCGGGGTACCGCCTTCCACCGCATCCTCCAGGAGTTCGTCGAGACCTTCATCTGGGAGCGGAACCTGACGACGATGGAGGGCAGCGACGAGCGGGAGGAGGCCGCGCGCACCCTCCACGCCCTCGCCGTCGACGTGCTGGAGGAGGTCGCCAGCGAGGGCGGGGTCGACGGCACGCTGTTGGATCACCTGCGGGAGCAGTGGCTCTCGGGGCTCATCGATGACGAGCCCGCCGGCACGCTGCGCGTGTGGCTGGACCGGGAGATCGACACCCCGCTCGGCCTCACACCCGAGGCGGTGGAGCAGGAGATGGTGCCGCTCATCCTGAGCGGCGTGACCTTGAAGGGCACCCTGGACCGGCTGGACAAGGTCCAGATGACCGACGGGGAGGGCCTGCTGGTGACGGACTACAAGACCGGCTACGCCCCCCCCATCGACCGGGTCGCCCGGGGGCTCGCCCTGCAGCCGGTCGCCTACGCGGAGTTCGCCGTGCAGCAGTACGGTGAGCAGCCAGTCGCCAGCGTCTACTACGTGCTCAAGCGCGCCGACGCCCTGGAGCGCAAGAGCTGGTGCGGCGACCCTGAGGTGCTGAGCACGCTGCTCGACAAGCGGCACATGCGCTACGCCCTGACCCTGGAGAAGCCCGACCGGGAGCGGCTGATGGACCACGCGGGCCACGGCGTGCGCCGGCTGCTGGAGGGCCGCTTCCACCCCACCCTCGCCTCCCCCGCCGACGCGGGCTGTGAGCACTGCGAGTACCGCCGGATCTGTCGCCTGGACGTGCGCCGCGCGGACCTCATCGACGGTGACTTCCAGCGCCCGCTGGACCCCGAGGAGGCCTGAACGTGCTGAGGTCATCTGAATGAAGCTCGCCCTGCGACGCCGCCCCGAGCTGGATCTCGAGGCCTTCGATCCGCCGCTGACCGAGTCCCAGAAGGCCGCCATGGCGCTGGACCGGGAGCTCGTGGTCAGCGCCGGGGCCGGCGCCGGCAAGACCCAGACGCTGTCCCTGCGCTACGTCTCGCTGCTGCTCAAGCTGGCGGTGGAGGCCGTGGACCGCGCGGGGGGCGGCGAGGTCGGCGCACGGGCGGACATCGAGCGGGTGCTGGTGCTGACCTTCACCGAGAAGGCCGCCGGGGAGATGGCCGATCGCTGCTACCGCCGCCTGCTGGAGCTGGGGCTGGAGGCCCGCGCCCGGGAGGAAGACCTCACCGCCGCCTACAGCCGGGCGTTCGCCCGCGGCCTCATCACCCAGCTCGATCACCTGATCGACACCTTCGACAGCGCCCGCATCTCCACCTTCCACGGCTTCTGCGCCCGCCTGCTGCGGGAGTTCCCCGCCGAGACCGACACCCCCGCGGGCTTCGAGATCCTCGAGCCCATGGAGGCCAACCGGGTGCGGGCGGATGTGGTGGAGCGCACGCTGAGCGCCTTCACCCGGGACGATCCGCTGGTGGTGCGGGATCTGCTCAAGGCCTTCGTCTCCCGGCGCTGGGTGCTGGAGGCGCTGGATCAGGCCGTGCGGGAGCGGGCGGCCCTGCGCGGCGCGCTGACGGAGGCGGCCGCCGGCCTGGAGCTCGCGGACCTGCTGCAGCACCTGCCGGTGTCGGAGGACGACGCGCGGGGCTGGCTCGAGGGCGAGGGCGCCGCGGGCGCCCGGGCGATCGCCGGGCTCCTGGCCCCCAGCAACGGCGTCTGGGCGAGCGCCACGCTGGACCCGCTGCTGGAGCGCCTGGAGGCGCTGCCCGAGGATCCGCTGGCGCTCTTTGTCCTCTACTCGGAGTTCCTGGACGCCTTCACCACGGGCGTGCCCCCGAAGCTGCGCACGCTCACGCACTTCAGCGTGATGGGCAAGGCCGGAGACTGGGCCGACAAGGCCGTGTACAAGGCGAACAAGGCGGATCTGAAGGAGCTCCAGGCCTCGCTGGCGAGCTGGGGCGCGCGCGCCCTGGAGGCCCGGGGGCTGCCCAACGAGGCCGACCGCGCGCTGCCGCACTACCTCAAGGCCTTCGGCCGGGTCGCGCTCGCCGCCAGCGACGCGCTCGCCGAGCGCTACGACACCATGGGCGCGCTGGACTTCACCGATCTCCAGTCCCGGGCGGTGCAGGCCGTCGCGCACTACGACGGCCTGAAGCAGCTCCTCCAGGCCCGCTTCCGCTACCTCATGGTGGACGAGTTCCAGGACACGGACGAGGCCCAGTGGACGCTGGTCCACACCCTCGGTCGCCCCGACGGAGATCCATCGGACCGCATCTTCCTCGTGGGCGACGTCAAGCAGGCCATCTACAGCTTCCGCGGCGGCGACGTCACCGTCTTCCGCCGGGCGGCCGCCCAGCTGGGGGTCACCCCCTCGGTGCTGCCGGACAACTTCCGCAGCCGCGACGATCTCATCGGCTGGTTCAACGCCTTCTTCTCCCGAGCGCTGGGCAGCGATCCCGAGACCCGGGCTGGCGCGCCCCGCCCCGAGTGGGAGGCCCACTACGAGCCCCTCGCCGCGGGCCGTGAGGTTCCTGGCGGCGGCGTCACCCTGCTCACCCATCACGAGCCCCCAGGGGTTCCCACCAACCGGGTGGAGGCGGCGTCGGTCGCGCGGATGATCGCCGGGGCGGCGCTCACCGGGGCGGCGCCCTTCGAGGGCCTGAAGCTCGCGGATCGGCGCGAGCACCCCACCCCGCCCATCGCCATCCTGCTGCGCGCGCGCACCCACATGCTGCTCTACGAGGACGCGCTGCGCGAGGTCGGCGTGCCCTACATGGTGGCCCGGGGCGTGGGCTTCTGGGAGCGGCCCGAGGTGGTGGACCTCACCAACCTCCTGCACGCCCTCGCCTCCGGAGACGCCATCTCCACCACCGGGGCCTTGCGCTCACCGCTCTACTGCGTCGATGACCAGTCTCTCCACGACCTCGTGCTGGGGCAGTTCGGCGTGACGAGCCCCGGGCGCTTCGGCCGGGAGCCGCTGGACCGGGACGCCCCCGCCGTCCTGAAGGACGCGGATCGGCGCTGGCGGGCGCTGCTCACGCTCCGGGATCGGGTGCCGCCCTCGGAGCTGCTGCGGCGGGCCATGGACGACGCGGCCGCGTGGCACGCCTACACCCTGGTGGACCCCAGCGGCCAGGCGGAGGCCAACGCCATCCGGCTGGTGGAGCTGGTCTCGCGCCTGGAGCGGCGCTCGGGCGGCAACCTGGACAGCGTCTCCAGACACCTGCACGCCCAGGTGGAGCAGCGGGCCCGCGAGTCCGAGGCCGCCATCACCCCCAGCGAAGCCCGGGTGATCCTGATGACGGTGCACGCGGCCAAGGGCCTGGAGTTTCCGGTGGTCTTCGTCCCGGACCTCGCCTTCAACACCCAGGCCCGGCCCGAGCCGCTGACCGTCCGCCGCCTGGGCCGTCGCTGGGCGCTCGGCTTCCAGATCCCCGAAGCGGGCGCGCCCATTCAGCGGCGCATCAAGCCGGGCCGGCTGCTGCGCCTGGAGCAGCTCCGTCGCATGGAAGAGCTCGCCGAGCACAAGCGGCTCTTCTACGTCGCCGTCACCCGCGCCAGGGACCACCTCGTGATGTTGGGCCGCCAGTCCGCCCGGCCCGCCTCCGAGCCCCGCACCTGGATGCAGCTCCTGGAGCGGTACCACGGCTACCCCCTGGAGTCCGACGACGGGCTGGAGGTCTGGCCCGTGGAGCGCGCGCTCTCCCTCCCCATCCCCAAGCCCCCCGCGCCCCCCGCCCACCCCACCCCCGGCGCCGACGCGGCGAGGGCCATAGGCGTCATCGAGGCCGTCGGCTCCCTGGAGATCGACGACGCGGGGCTGGATCTCTTCGCCGGCTGCCCGGCCCGCTGGTACCGACGCGCCATGCTCGACATCCCCGAGCCGGGCGCTGTGGTCGAGCCCGCGCCTCCGCCCCACCCGGCGCTGGCGGCCGTGGCCGACGCGCCGGGACGGGCCGGCGTCCGCTACCGTCAGCGCTGGGGGGGCGTGCTGGTGCGAGGCCACATCGATCGCCTCTGGTACGACGACGACACTGAGAAGTGGGAGGTGCTCTCCCTGCGGGATCCGATGACCGTGCCCGGTCCGCTGCAGCTCCTGGCGCGGTGCCGGGCCGCCGCCGCGGTGCTCGCCGCCCACGATCAGCCGCCGCCCGCCAGCGCCCGGCTGCTTCACCCGGACGGCTCCGAGACCGAGGTGCGCTCGCCCGAGCGCATGAACGACGCCCTGGATCGGGTCCTGCAAGCCCTGGTCGGCGTCGCGGGCTCCTCCTGGGCCGCCGTGGAGCGCGCGGCCATCGCCGGCGCCCTGCCCCGCCCCTGTGACACCTGCGGCTACCGTGGCCGCGGCTGCTCAGGCCGCATTGAGGTCGACTGATGCTCCGCTTCCTCGCCGATGGCTTCACCCGCGGCAGCGCCGCCGCCCTGCTCCTGCTGGTGACCACTTACAGCAGCATCGGCTACCGCTACAGCAACCTCATCCACCCGGAGTACGGGATGGACTGGCTCCTCGCCGGGATCTGGGTGGTGCTCTCGGGGCTGGTCATCTGGGGCCTCCAGCCCAGGCGGGATCTGCTGCTGCTGTTCGTCGGACTCTGCGGCGGCGCCGTCATCGAGTGGTGGGGCACCAACACCGAGCTGTGGCGCTACTTCACCGATGAGCGTCCGCCCGTCTGGATCCTGCCCGCGTGGCCCATCGCGGCCCTCTCCGTCGACCGCCTGGGCCGGATGGTGGATCGGGCCCTGCCCTGGATACGCCGCTCGGCGGCCGCCTACTGGGTGGTGACGCCGGCCTTCGTCGCGGTGATGACCCGCTTCCTCTGGCCCTCGATCCACGAGTTCGCCAGCCAGGTCGTGGTGGCCCTGATGCTCGGAGTGACGCTGCTGGGCGCGCGGCCGGGGCGGGATCTGGTGCTCTTTGTCGCCGGCGCCGGCGCCGGGATCTTCCTGGAGTACTGGGGCACCACCCGCCAATGCTGGACCTATTACACCGGCGAGAGCCCCCCCTACGAGGCGGTGCTGGCCCACGGCTTCGCCTCCATCGCCTTCGCCAGGGCCGTGCAGATCGCCGAGGCGATCCTGAAGCGACTGCGAAGAGGGCAGCCGATCCCAGAAACCTCATGACCTGGGGACTCTCATAGGTCTCTGGAGGTTCCTGATGCTCATGGATCCTGAAAGCGCGCCGATACCTCAGAGAGCGACCGCCGCGAAGGCGCTCGCAGGTGGAGGTGCTGCCATGGACCATCGCGCTGAGCTCGCTGCGCTCTTCTTCGCCATACGCACCGGCGTAGCCCACGGCGTAGGCCTGAGCTTGTTTCTGCTCGCCCTCGGGCTGGCCCCCGAGGGGCTCATCTTCCTGGTGGGCGTGCAGGGCGTCGGCTTCCTGGTCGCGCACCAGGTGCTGAAGCTGTTCGGCCGGGTCCGCCCGCGCGCCTACGCCGAGCCGGTGCGGAACGCCTCCACCACCTTGGGGTGGGCCTCGGGATCGGCGACCTCGGCGAAGCGGATCTCGTAGAGGTAGTGCTCCTCACCGGGTGAGAGCTTGCGCACCAGCCCGTTGACGAGGTGATCGGAGGCCGAAGGACGCCGGAAGCGCAGGCGCACGGTGCCGCCCTCCACGAACTTCATGGCGACCCCGCGCGGCACCGCGAAGGACAGGGTGTCGACCTCCAGGGCGACCAGACGGACCTTGCCGCCCATCAGCTCCAGGCCCCGACCGTTGGGCGGGAGCACGGTGATTCCGAGCCCGGCCGCGGGCTCCTGGATGGGCTCACCCTTCTCCCAGCCGTCGATGAAGCCCAGCATCAGCCCATTGCGGGAGCGATCGGGCACGGACACCCCGGCCCGCAGGATGCTGGCCTCGAAGGTCCAGGGCTGCTGATCGATGGTGAACCAGACCCGGACGTCCTCTCCGCCGCTGAACCCACCATCGGCGATGAGCACGACGCCGGCCTTCTCAACGCGAACGAAGCGCCCCTGGCACCAGCTCCCGCCCTTCCGGGGCAGCACCTCGCAGGTCGCCCGGCGCCTGGCAGCCTCCTCCAGCACCCTGCGTGGATCCTCTGACACGGGCATCCTTCTGTTGTGAGCCGGCGCCATGGTACCACCGCTACCAGCTTGCGATCGTGAACGAGGCACGTTCAACTGCCCCATGCGGATCGCCCACGTCACAGACATCCACGTCCTCGTCCCCCCAAGCCCCGGGCAGCTCCTGTCCAAGCGCCTGCTGGGTTCCACCAACCTCTACCTCTTCGGTCGTCGCAGCCACTTCACCGATGCGGTCCAGCGGTCGCTGGTCGAGGGGGTGATGGAGCAGGCCCCGGACGCGCTCCTCTGCACGGGGGATCTCACGGCGCAGGCGACCGATCAGGAGTTTCAGGCTGCCTTCGAGCTCCTGGCGCCGCTGTTCGACCGCCAGCCCACGGCGCTCATCCCCGGCAACCACGACACCTACACCCGCAAGGCCTGGAAGGGCGCCCGCATCGAGGAGCGCTTCGGGCGCTGGACCGGCGAGGGCCGCTGGCCGCGCGTGCACCTGCTCGGCGACGGGGTCGGCGCCGTGGCCGTGGACACCTGCCGGGCGTCTCTGAACAGCGCGGGGGTCGTGGACGACGCTCAGCTCGATCGCCTCGGCGCGGCGCTCGAGGATCCCAGGCTGGAGGGACGCTTCGTCTTCGTGATGATGCACTACCCGCTGCGGAACCGACGCGGCGAGCCCTACGGCCCCTCCCGGCGGGCGCTGCGGGAGGCCCGGGCGGTCGAGCGGGTGCTGGGCGCCCACGCCGGGCGGGTGGGCGCCATCGTCCACGGCCACGAGCACCACGGCTTCCGCACCCGACTCCCGGACGACCTCGGCGGCCTCACCATCCTCGATCCCGGCGCCAGCGGCTACGCCTGGCTGCCCGAGAAGAAGCGCACGGCCCACTTCAACATCTACACCGTCGAGGACCAGCAGCTCACCGACGTCGAGCGCTTCCGCTTCGACGGCGAGGTCGGCCGCTTCCTCCCCGAGCCCGGCGGCGCCTACGCCTCCGGCGGCTGACACGCGCCCGGCAGATCCCGCTCAACCCCGAGTAAGTTACCCCATCCCTCCCGGAGAGAACGTGTTCCTGCTCATGCTGGCCTGCGTAACCAAGGATCTGCCGCCGCCCCCCGACGGCGATCCAGCGGACAGCACCCCCGCGGACTCGACGGACACCACCACCAGCGACGACAGCGGGACCGTCCCCACCGAGACCGACCCCCCCCCGGATGACACCGATCCGTCCAGCGGCGACGACACGGATCAGACAGACGACACGGACGACACTTCGCCCCCACCGACCTCGCCGCTCTCATGGTCCGGCGCGCGGCCGAAGAATGTGCTGATGATTGTGCTGGACACCGCGCGCCCCGACTGGTTCGGCCGCTACGACGGCCGGGCGTCGACCCCGAACCTCGACGCGCTGCTGGCGGACAGCTTCGTGCTGGAGAACCACCGCTCCTGCTCGGACTGGACCTGGCCCTCGGTGCTCTGCGCCCAGTCCGGCCGCTCGGAGACCGAGCTCGACTTCATCACCGACGGCAGCGCGCTCAGCGAGGTGCCGCCGGCCTCGATCGTCATGGCCGAGGACGTCCTGCGCGACGCGGGCTGGTACACCGCCATGGTCAGCTCCAACAGCTTCTTCAGCGAAGACGCCAAGACCGCGGTGGGCTTCGAGCGGCAGGAGAACCGCTTCGGCGAGCCGGCCTCGTTGATCACGGCGAGCGCCCTCTCCCTCCTCGACGGGATCGCCGCTCAGGATGCCCCCTGGTACCTGCACCTGCACTACTTCGACCCACACACCCCATACAGCCCGCCGGATGAGTACCTCACCGGCCTCGATGAGCTGGACCCCATCTCCTACGATCTGGGGCAGGACTACACCCACGCCGTCCTCAACAAGGCGTGGCACGGCCTGGATGAGGCGACCCGCGCGCTCGTGCTGGCGCACATGGAGCTCCGCTACGCCGGGGAGCTGAGCTACTTCGATGATCAGATCGACCAGGTGCTCGACAGGGCGGAGGCGCTGGGCCTGCTGGACGACACCCTGCTTGTCTTCTGGACGGACCACGGCGAGCAGCTCTTCGAGAACGGGAGCTGGGGCCACGATCAGCTCTACGACGTCGAGAACCGCGCCATCGTCTCCATCAAGGCCCCCGCCCTGGCGCCGGGCACCTGGAGCGGGCCCACCCTGCACCAGGACATCTGGCCCACTATTCTGGACGCCATGGAGCTGCCGACACAGCCCGACTTCAGCGGGGCGGTGCTGGGCTGGCGCCCGGCGGACGACCCGCGCTTCGCCATGCGCTACCTCGGCGACCAGACCCAGCTGACGATCGAGCGGGAGGGCAAGAAGCTCTACTACCGCTGGAGCGGCGCCAAGGAGTTCTACGACCTGAGCGCCGATCCCGGCGAGCAGACCGACCTCTACGACGCCGCTGATCCCGACGTGATCGCGCTCTGGGAGCTGATGGAGGACGAGATCTCCGCCATCCTGGCGATCAAGCCTGACTACGAGCCTGTCAACCCGGGGCCCTGAGGCACCCCTCGGGGCGACCTGCCGCCCCGCCGACGCGCCTCAGTTCTGCGGGTCCATGGCCCGCCGCCACAGCTCGTCCGCGTGCTCCGCAGCGTCCACGACCTGCGTCGCGAACCAGCGCCAGCGCCCCATGCGATCCGGCGGCGGCTCGAAGGTCGGCAGCTCCAGCGGATACCGCGCCGCCTCCACCGCCCGACCGCCGAGGAAGCGGAAGACGTCAGCGAGGGCGCGGTTGGCGCAGTGCTCGCCGCGGGTGGCGCCCAGCACACGCGCCATCCCGGTGGCGACCGCGTCCGCCACGGCGTCGGGCGGCGGCAGCATGCTCATCCCCGGCAACATGGCGAGGTGAGCGAACAGCTCGCCGAGCCCCTGGAGGAGCGCCAGATCCCGCCCCCCATCATCCAGCGCCAGCTCCTCCATGGCGTCCAGCCAGGTCTCGGTGGCGAAGCGCCCGCTGACCGGCAGGCGATCCAGCCAGGGCCGGAGGGTGCCCACCCGCCAGTTCTGCAGGAGGGCGCCGCCCGAGGGGATCTCGTCCGGCGGCTCCACCGGAGCGGTCGAGGGAACGAGCCAGCGGGTCAGCGGGGCGCCGTTCTCACCGGTCATGGCGCGGCCGGCCCGCAGCGCCAGCGCGATGCGGGTCAGCGGCACCTGCGGCGCGGCGAAGGCGATGTCCATCACGGCGGGCTCCGGGGGGACGCCGTGAGAGTAGAGCAGCCGGGAGAGCTGGCGAGCCGCCTGTCGGGCCACCGGCCGGGGATCCCGGGAGAGGCGCACGAAGGCCTGGGTCGCCGGGTGCGAGCCGATGCCGGAGGAGTCCACGGAGAACCACCCGCCGAGCCCGCCGGGGGACATGGACACCAGCACCGGATCCGTCGCGGGGCCTGGGACAACCACCAGCGGACCCTGGCCCAGATCCCGGCCCACGCCGCAGGAGGCCAGCACGTTGGAGTGGAGCACCGCCGGCCCGGTGACCGGCGTGATGTCATCCAGATCGCCGACCACCTCGACGCGGAGCGGCATGCCGAAGCTGCGGGCGCGCGACAGCAGCAAGATGCCGGCGGTGAGGACGGTGGGCGAGCTGCCCTTGAGCACTACGGTCATAGCTGGAATCGACTCCTCACTGAATATCGCGCACTTCGGGCTTGCTCTGCGAGAGATGAATCACCCAGAGGGGCCACTGGATCCAGACGAGGCTCACAAGCAGCGTCACCCCGGCGAGCCGATTGGGCCACATGGTGAGCGCACCGAGCAGCGCGAGCCCCAGCACGCTCAGGATGCCCGAGAGCTGACGGGAGGGGGTGGGCGCCAGGAGGCCGACCGGGAACAGCTCCCCCGCCTCGTCGATGTGCGCCCGCCCGACCCGCCACCGCAGGAAGGCGGTGGATCGGTACCAGAGCCGCGCCCCGGCCTGCAGCATCAGGATCGACAGGGTCGCGGTCACCAGGGCGATGGTCCGGTACGGGTAGTCCGGGCCCTGGAAGAGCAGGTAGCCCCAGATGGCGAACACCGAGATCACGCTGACGGGCAGGATGCCGCCGAAGGCGCCCTGGAACCAGCGCTTGCCCACCGTAGGCGCCTCGCGCCCCAGCGGCGTCTTGCCGGTGAAGGCCTCCTCCCGATCACCGGACTTGCGGTGATACTCGACCTCCTCAGCGAAGAAGCTGATGACGAAGAAGCCGCGGGGGCTCGCGCCTTCGGGCACCCAGGGCAGCAGATCCGAGCGCCTGGGGTGAGCCATCACATTGGGGCCAGCCACCGCCCTGCCCCGCATGACGATCTGGTATTCGCCGTCGTCGCGGCGGGCATACAGCTGGGCGCTGCAGTTCAGAAAGGTCTTCTGGATGATCTCCGAGGTGGGCCGCACGAAGAGGAAGATCACGTCCTCGTAGGGCGCGCCCTCCACGCGCACGGACCCCTCCTTTCCCGGGGGACCAGCGACCAACTGGAGGGGCCCGTGGAGGGACAAAATCCGGATGATCTCGGTAGGGACGATCTCACGCACCCCAGGAGTCTATCCCGCTCGGAGCCACGGGATAGAGTGCTCCTCTACAAAGGAGACGCCCGTGTGGCTGAGTCTGCTGCTGCTCTCGACCGCCCACGCCACGGATCGCACGCTGGCGCTGACGCTCGACGGCCCCGAGGGTCCGATCGCCGAGCTGGAGGAGGCGGTGCCCTCGACCAGCGAGCACCCCATCACGCTCGGGCGGCGGGACTATGTGCTGGTGGCGAGGACAAGCGAGGACAACGATACAGTCTCGCTCACGCTGGATCTCAAGCGGGTGAAGGCCAACGGCAAGGAGCGCTGGCTGGAGGAGGCCGAGGTGATCCTCGATGAGGCAGTCGCCGGCGAGGTCACCCTGAAGGCGCGGACTCGCGGGACGCCCACGCGCACCTCCTCCTGGACCGCCGAGGGCCTCTGGCGAGCGTCCTGGGCCCCGCCGGCGCAGTCACCGCCGCCCGAGAAGCAGCTCCGCTATGTGCTGGTCTGGGCGGACGCGGGCCTGTCCGCCGATCCCCGCTCCGGCGCCTACACCGCCCGCGACACGCTGAGCGCGCGGGACGCCCCCTCGACACAGCTCACCCCCTTCCGCGTGGTGATGGAGTTCTCCGGGGAGATCCTGGAGGCCAAGGCGGTCCCCGCGGACGCCGCCGGCGACCACTGCTACCACCGCCCCATCGACGGGGTGAACGACTGGGATCGGCAGTTCTTCCTGCGCCGGCAGGATCTGGCGCGGGTGACGACCCGCGAGGTGAGCGCGACGCTCGACGACGGGACCGGCTACACCCTGGCCGCCGGCGTGGCCGTCACCCGCGCGGGCGGCGATCGCTACACCATCGAGCAGGACGGGCTGCGCTTCGAGGCGTCGCTGCCCGATGAGGCGCTGAGCTGGTTCTACCGCCCATCGGGACACTTCCCGCCGACGGAGGGCGCGCCGGCGCTCTCAGCCGCGGGCGGCGTGCTGGGCCACACCGCCGACGGCCCCGTCCACGACAGCGGCGGCGAGCGCCGGGTCGATGGGGCGACCGGCGTAACGACCCCGCTGGTCGTCACCCGAACCGGCTGTGTCGAGCTTACACTCTCGGTCGATCCCGCCCAGATACAGCAAAAGATGCAGTAAAGTGCTGGAGCCCTCGGGGCGCGGAGGGCCTGTGATCGCGACGAGACTCCTGATACCCCTGATGTTGTTGACTGGCTGCACGGACCTGAGCAAGTTTCCGGCTCCACCGAGCGACACCACGGGCGACACCACCCCGGTGGACACCGGCTCGCCGGACAGCGACGAACCAACCGATGACACGGGCACCACGCCCCCCGTCGACACCACCGACTCGGGCACCACCGACCTCCCCGACACCGACACGCCTCCCGTCGACACCGACACCGGCGAGGCGACCATGGACCCGCTCGCGGGGATGGCCGACTGGCAGATCCTGAACACGATCCCCGTCGATCGGGGCTGGGAGTGGGCGATCGACTGGGACTGGGATCTGGAGAACCACACGGTCCCCACCATCTGGCTCATGCCGAGCGGTCAGTACGGCATGTTCGCCACCGACATGGGCGACATCGGCAGCCGCTACCTCTGGCGCAGCGATGACGGCCTGAACTGGGCCCAGGACCGCGACCCGATCTTCACCCCCGAGACCTTCGACGATGCCTGCGCGCCGGCCCTGCTGGACAACGCCGTCATCCACCTCCCCGATGGCCGCATCCGCGCGATGGTCGAGGGCTTCGATCACACCCAGGATCTCAGCTCAATCATCTGCTCGGCGGTGACCGAAGACGGCGAGAGCTGGACCATCGAGGAGCCCCGCGCGGTGTTCGACGCCCACGCGGACGACACCGGCTGGACCAGCGTTCTGGAGGTGCTCTGGCACCCGGCCCGCGAGGAGTACCTGCTGTACTACGTGGGCGGCGGCTACACCCTGGAGAACGCCGACAACATCCACCTCGCGACCTCCCCCGACGGCGAGTCCTTCACCCACCACCCCGAGTACAACGGCTACATCAGCCGCGCGGGCGGCGTCGATCCGGATCCGGTCCTGGTCGAGGACGGCAGCATCCGCCTCTACTACACCCGCGATCACCCGGGCGGGAACATCGGCCTCATCACCTCCCCTGACGGCGTGACGTACACCGACGAGGGCGACCTGCTGAGCCTCCAGGAGCTGGGCCCCTGCGATCAGGGCGACGATCTGACCGTCGCCGAGGGCTCCATGTGCATGATGGACCCCTTCTTCGTGCGGCTCCCCGGGGATCAGCTGGTGCTCTACTTCACCGCCTTCCAGCGCAACAGCGAAGGGCAGAGCCGGGGGTTCATCCGCCGCGCGTTCGCGGCGGACTGACCCGACCCCGCCCGGAGGCGAGCCTGTCAGCCGGCGCTGTCAGCCGGCGCTGTCAGCCGGCGCGGGTGACCAGCACCCAGGCGGCGCTGCCGTCGATCTCGATGGCCTCGACGCCCTCGGCGCTCTCGGGGGCGGGCAGCCACTCGGCCACCAGCGTCTCCTGGGCGACGTAGTCCCGGAAGCGCTCGACCGCCGCGGACACGGCGGCGTCGCCGCCGACGCCGAGGTGGATGCGATCGGTGTAGGCGAGGTCCAGCTGCTTGCGCAGCGACTGCACCTTGGAGACGATCTCGCGCATCAGGCCCTCCTGGCGCAGGTCGTCGTTCAGCTCTCCGGAGAGAGCCACCACCGCGCTGGCGCTGCCGGCGGCCTCGAAGCCCTCCTTGGGGCGCACGGCCACCATCACGTCATCCTCGGTGAGGGTGACCTCGCCGCTGGGCAGCGCGATGGTGAGGCCGCCCGAGAGCACCGCCCTCCGGGCCTCCGCGCCGGACATCTTGCCCAGGGCAGCGGCGCAGAGCTTCATCTCCTTACCCAGCCGCCGGCCGAGGGCCTTGAAGTTGGGCTTGACCTGGAAGGCGACGAAGCGATCGGCGTCCTCGGTGAAGTGGATGGTGCGGACGTTGAGCTCCTCCTGCAGGAGGCTCAGCAGCGGCTTCAGGCGCTCAGCGCGGCTCGGGTCAGCCAGCACCACCTCGAGGGCGGCCAGGGGCTGACGCACCCGCACGCCGATGCGCTCGCGGGCGTCGCGGCCGAGCCGCGCGAGCTCCCGCAGCAGCGTCATGTCCTCGGCGAGCGTCGCGTCGACGAGCGCCTCGTCCGCCTCGGGGAAGCGGTCGAGGTGCACGCTGACGGCAGCGGACTGGGTGCGGCTGGCCACCAGATCCCGGTGCAGCGCCTCGGCGGTGAAGGGCACGAAGGGCGCGATCAGCCGCGAGAAGCTGGTGAGCACCTCGTAGAGGGTCCAGAGCGCGTCGTCGGTCGCCTGGCCCTCGCCCCAGAAGCGGCGGCGGGAGCGACGCACGTACCAGTTGGCCAGCCCGCCCACGAACTCCTGGATCGCCGTCGCGGCCTCGTAGAGGTGGTAGGCGTCCATCTCCTGGGTCACCTTCGCCGTGAGCGCGTTCAGCTCGGAGAGGATCCAGCGGTCCAGCGGATCCCGCTCGGCCACCGGCCGCGCCGCGCTGCTGTTCCCCGGATCGAAGCCGGAGATGTTGGCGTAGATGGTGAAGAAGGTGTGCACGTTCTTCAGGCGGATCAGGAACTCCCGCTGCAGCTCGCGGATGGAGCGCATGGACAGGCGGGTGTTCGAGGACGGCGGGTTGGAGGCGTAGAAGAGCCAGCGGAAGGCGTCCGCGCCCGGGGCCTCGAAGGGCGCCTTGAGGGTGACGGTGTCGCCGAGGCCGAGCTGGGCGATGTCGTCCGGGTGCATGTGCACCGTGTCCTTGGGCTCGACCCCCGAGGGCACGGGCTTCAGCGCCAGGTTCCCCGCCTCGCTGAGCGCGGTGAAGCGATCCTTCGAGCCGAAGCCCAGGCTCTTGAGCTGAGCCTGCTTGAAGCCGACCTCGCCGGGCTTCAGGCTGTCATCGGGGAGCAGGTTCACCGTCATCTGGCCGCGGATGACGAGGTTGGGCGAGGTGTAGTTGCCCTTGGACTTGCTCTCCTTCTTGCCGTCCATGTCGCAGACGTGACCCAGCACGATGCAGTTCTTGTAGGGCCGGGGCACGCCGACGGGCTCCAGGCCGTAGCGCTGGCAGGCCTCGTCATCGAAGAGCAGCGTGCTGATCATCAGGAGCGAGTAGAACCAGCCCCGGGTCTGATCGATGGCCTCGGAGATGAAGTCCGCGGGGAAGTACCGGCTGAACTCCTCGCGGCCCTTGTGCGGGAAGCCCCACTGGGCGAAGGGCATGGCGCCGGAGTCGAACCAGCAGTCGATGACCTCGGGCACGCGGTTCATGGTGCTCCCACACTTCGCGCAGGGCAGCGTCACCTTGTCGATCCAGGGGCGGTGGATCTGCAGATCCCGGTCGACGGAGGCGTCGAAGGGGTCGGGCAGGCCGGCCGCCTCGTTCAGCGCCACGATCTCGGCGGTGCTGGAGGGGACGTGCATGTGCTCGCAGCCCTCATCGGCGCAGCGCCAGATGTTGAGCGGGGTGCCCCAGAAGCGCTCCCGGGAGAGGGCCCAGTCCACGTTGTTCCGCAGGAAGTCGCCGAAGCGGCCCTCCTTGATGTGCTCAGGCGACCAGTTCACGGCGGCGTTGTTGGCGAGCGCCTCGGCGTTCAGGGCCGTGGTCTTGATGAACCAGGCGGGCCGGGCGTACTGGATCAACGGGTCGTCGTCGGCGCGCCAGCAGAACGGGTAGTCGTGCCGGTAGGTCTCCCGCTTGAAGAGCAGGCCCCGCTCCTTCAGGTCGCGGATGATGTCCTTGTCCGTGTCCTTGCAGAACCGGCCCTCCAGGAAGCCCGTGCCCTCGACGAACTTGCCGTTGGGGGCGACCAGCTGGAGCATGCCCACGCCGTTCTTCTTGGCGACGGCGTAGTCGTCCTCGCCGAAGGCGGGGGCGGTGTGCACGAGCCCGGAGCCCGTGTCGGCGGTGACGAAGTCGCCCGCGATGATCTTCCAGGCGTCGCCGCCCTCGGGCTCGGCGAAGCGGTACACCGGCTCATAGCGCAGGCCCACCAGCTCCGAGCCCTTGACGGTCTTCACGATCTCGGCGCCGGGGTCGCCTTCGACCGCGGCGAGCTTCTCGACCAGGGTGGAGGCCATGACGACGACCTCGCTCCCGCCCTCGATCTCGCGGCGAACGTAGCTGTAGTCCAGCTTGGGGTGCACCGTGATGGCGGTGTTGGACGGCAGCGTCCAGGGGGTGGTGGTCCACGCCAGGAGGAACACCCCCTCTTCACCCGCGACGGGGAAGCGCACGGTCACCGACGGGTCGTCGACCTCCTTGTAGCCGAGGCCGACCTCGGCGCTGGAGAGGGCGGTGCCGCCCTGCGGCCACCACCAGATGACCTTGTGGCCCTGGTAGAGCAGGCCCTTCTTGAAGAGCTCCGAGAGGGCCCACCAGACGCTCTCGACGTAGTCGCGGTGGTAGGTGACGTAGGCGGCCTTGGTGTCCACCCAGAAGCCGAGCTGATCGGTCAGCTCCTCCCACTCGCTGGTGTACTTGAAGACCGAGTCGATGCACTTCGCGGCGAAGGGCTCCAGCCCATACGCCTCGATGGCCTCCTTGCCGTGGATGCCGAGGGTCTTCTCGACCTCCACCTCGACCGGCAGGCCGTGGGTGTCCCAGCCGGCCTTGCGGTGCACGTGGTAGCCGCGCATGGACTTGTAGCGGGGGAAGAGATCCTTGATGACCCGGGTGAGCACGTGCCCGTTGTGGGGGGTGCCGTTGGCGGTGGGGGGGCCTTCGTAGAAGACGAACTCCGGCCGCCCCTCGCTCTCGGCGAGCTGGCGCTCGAAGATCCCCTCCGCCTTCCAGAACTCAAGAATCTCCTGCTCGACCTGAGCAGGGGTCTTCATCGCTTTGAACTTCCGTGACATGTCGCCTCCGGGCGTGGCTCAGGCTGAGGTTTGGTGGCGGTTCATAACCGAACCCTCGGGCATCACGCTTTGAATGACGACGAACCCGGCTTCGTTCACCGGGTGCCGACGTGAGGAGTCCCTGATGCCCGTCCTGGAAACCGTAACCGCTTTGTTGACCGCTGGCGCTCCCCCCGCCATCGTCCCCGACGCCCGCATGGCCGTCGCCGTCTACTGCGAGCAGACCTGCGACGTGGACGCCATGAGCGATCTGGAGACGAAGCTCGGCGAGCGCTTCGAGATCAAGGACACCCTCCCCCGCGAGGCCAAGAGCGATCGCCTCGCCCTGACCCTGCTGCGCGCCGACGAGTTCGGCCAGCCCGACGCGGCTGTCCTGGACACCTTCGGGGTGGGCCTCACCAGCGCCGACGCCGCGGCGCTGGCCGGCAGCGCCGAGGTGGTGGTGATGGAGGTCGCCGTGCCGACCGGCGGCGCCGCCATGGCCCAGAAGACCCTGAACGCCGCGGCGCTGGGCTTCGCCACCAGCCAGAACGGCTGGCTGGAGGATCTGGAGACCCGCGAGGTGTTCAGCCGCGACCAGTGGCAGAGCCTGCGGGTCGACACCCTGCACAACCGGGCCGCCGTCTGGGATCTGGTGCGGATCGAGTCCTACCCCCAGGGCGACGACGGGCTGGAGCGCATGGTCACCTACGGCCTCGACAAGTTCGGCCTGCACGAGATCAGCGTGTCGGACGTCCACCCGGACTTCACCGACGATCTCGCCGCCACCCTGCTGCTGATGGCCGCCGCTGGCGTCGAGGGCCGCTCCTTCACCGACAACTACACCCTGGATCTCGCGGGCCTCAAGAACTCCGAGGCCCGCGCCTGGCTCTCCGGCTACCTCTGGGAAGCCGGCGATCCCGGCGTGATGCTGCCCGGCGCCGGCGGCGCCACCGTGCGGCTCCTGCGCGCCACCCCTCAGGAGGGCGACAACCCCTCCCCCCAGGTGCAGCTCATCCCCACCGGCGCCGGCTCCCAGTCCGAGAACCTGGGCGCGCTGCTCGACACCCTCTGGGGCTACGGCGCGACGCCCTCCCCCGAGGCGGTGGTCGCCGACGCCAGCGGCGGCGCCCCCATGAGCGCGGCCGGCGTGGACATCGAGTCCCCCGACGACGCCGTGGTCTTCATCCTGATCCCCGACGACTCCGGCGGCGCGAGCGACGCCAGCGGCGACGCCGACAGCTCGCTGGAGGCCGCCAGCGCGGCGGCACGTCAGACCCTGAACACCTCCGTCAAGGCCCGCTGGGAGGCCGGCCTTCCCGCGGGCTCCCAGCTCGTCGTGAAGGCGCCCTTTCGCAACCCCGCCGGCGCGGTGGAGTGGATGTGGGTCGAGGTGACCGGCTGGTCCGGGGCCGCGCTGCGAGGCGAGCTGCTGAACCAGCCCCAGGACATCGCCGACCTGAACCGCGGCGACGCGGTCGCGGTCTCCGGCGATGAGGTCTTCGACTACCTGCTGCGCGGCCCCGACGGCGCCACCGAAGGCGGCGCCACCGAGGATCTGCTGCGATAAAACCCGCGGCGGGTCAACACAGACGTCACACCGCCCACTGTGGGGGCGTACAGACAATTACTCACCCCCCGTCGTGTTTACTCCACCAGGACTCAAGGCGCTCTAGTAGCGCCTCCGGGTGGGAGGCATAGGGGCGATGCCTCCCAGGCACTGGAGTAAACCCGGCCCCCGGGTGGTGTGATCGTAATTCGTGGGCGGTCCATGTCACCTGGGGGTCCTCCTCCCCCGCCAACCACAGCGCGGGGGCGCGGGCCCTGGGGATGTCCCCACAGCGGGCGTACTTCAGCCGGCTGAGCAGCACCGATCGCGCGAGCCCCCGCTCCACCAGCGCCGCCGCCAGCGCCGCGGGCACGCCGTCCCGATCCAGCTCCCGGGCGAGGTGCCCGCGGTACATCGCCTCCACCAGCGGCGGCGGCAGCAGCGTCAGCGCCCGCCGGGCCGGGGTCATCCAGGCCGGGTAGAAGCGCGGGTGCGGCAGCGTCGCCACCACCGCCAGGCTCGCGACCTGCTCAGGCGGCAGGCACAGCGCGGCCAGCCCCCCCCAGGAGCCGGTCAGCACATGCGCCGGCCGCGAGGTCCGCGAGCGCATCGCGAGGCTCACCCGCTCGGCCACCGCGAAGGGCGTGCCCGGCGAAAGGTCGAGGGCATAGACCGGCCGCGCCTCCCCCAGCGCCGCGCGAAGCGGCTCGAAGATGCGCGCGTCTCCCAGCAGGCCGGGGAGGCAGAAGAGCGGCGTCGGAGGTAGTGTGGATGGCATGACAGACTTCGAGGCGATCGGCGGAGAGGCGCGACTCCGCCCCATGATCGTTGAGTTCATTGAGCGCGTCTCTCAAGACATGGTCGTCGGCTTCTTCTTCAAGGGCCACGATCTCGCCCGCATCGCCGATCGGGAGTACCAGCTCGCCGCCGAGCGCATGGGCGGCCCGGTCACCTACGGCGGCCGCCCGGTCGGGGCGGTGCACAAGGGCCTGGGCATCAACAAGGGTCACCTGCGGCGGCGGCTGGCGATCCTGAAGTTCGTGCTGACGAGCCATGGCGTCGACGACGGAGTCATGGAGCGCTGGCTCACCCACGAGCGCGGCCTGGAGTCCGAGATCACCAACGCCCGCGAGTGTGTAGAGTAGTGCCGATGCTGACCTCTCTGCTGACCTCTCTGCTGTCGCTCTCAGCCCTGCTCACCGCCCCCGCGCTGGCCGGCGACTGCCTGGCCCCCTCGACCCCCGGGCAGCTCAAGGCCGCCCTGGACGACGCCGAGGCCCGCTACGCGGATCTCGATCTGGACGGCTTCCTCGCAGCCACGGAGCTCATCGAGCCCCTGGTCGACTGCTCAAGCGCCCCCATCGGCGCCGCCCTGGCCGCCCGCACCCACCGCCTCCGGGGCCTCCGCGCCTTCGTCGATCAGGACGAGGAGCGCGCCAAGCTCGCCTTCGCGGCCGCCCGCGCCGCCGAGCCGGGCTACAGCTTCCCCGAGTCGCTGCTCCCCACTGGCAACCCGGCCCTCGACCTCTACGGGGCCGTCCCGCTCTCCATCGGCGCCAGCGAGTCCGCCGCCGCTCCGACCGAGGGCATGCTGACCTTCGACGGCGTCCGGGCCGACAAGCGCCCGACAGCCTGGCCCACGGTGGCCCAGCACGTCGTGGACGACACCACACGCGCGAGCGCCTACCTCTGGCCCGGCGAGGCGCTGTTCGACTACCCCGCCCCCGAGGTGCAGCCCGACCCGGTGCAATCCGCCGGCCGGGCCGCACCCGAGTGGGGGCGCGCGCAGACCGGCCTGACAGCCGGCGCCGGGGTCAGCGCGCTCGCCGGCGGCGCCTTCTACCTGCTGGCTGCTCGCAGCTCCAGCGCCTACAACAGCGAGGAGACCGATCCGGACGAACTGGATGGGCTTCGAGGCGCTACCAACCGTCGATCGACTGTCGCGGGGGTTGCTGGGGCTGTCGCGGTGGGGCTTGGGGGAGCGGCGGTGTTGACCTGGCAGTTTTGATTGGTGTCGGTTCGTCGATCTGTCGGTGGGTTTGTCGATTTGGGCGGGGTTGGGTCGGTTGGTCGGGTCGGTTGGTCGGGTCGGTTGGTCGGGTCGGTTGGTCGGGTCGGTTGGTCGGTTGGTCGGTGGGTTCGGCGGGTTCGGCGGGTTCGTCGGGTTCGGCTCGGTTTGACGGATGTTTTTGGTGACGCTTCGATCGGTCTCGGCAGTCGCGGGCTCGGTTTTTGAGCGTCACGGCAAGGCGCCGTCGTGCTGCCTGCTGGGTTGTTGGACTTCCCGACCGTCATGGGCGGCGCGGTGCCCCTGGGTAGATTCGACGTGTGCTCGCTGCGCTAACGAATCCCCGGACGAGTCGTCAGCATCAAGTCGACAAGGTTGGTGGCCGGTGCCGTGCAGCTTGCGTCACACACGCCCGAATCTCCCTGGTCGGGGCACTTCGCCATTGGCGGTCCCAGTGCGCCCTCAGCTCGCAGGCAGACGACTGGACGTCTG
>Ga0316204_10004290_pt1 | contig 25878 bp, 23 predicted proteins | sample 6monrhotite_MG_2_FD_205661 | JGI IMG/M metagenome (GOLD analysis project Ga0316204, IMG submission 205661) | Microbial mat bacterial communities from mineral coupon in-situ incubated in ocean water Damariscotta River, Maine, United States -... | ecosystem: Environmental > Aquatic > Marine >...
GATCCTCGTGATCGCGCCGAAAGACGGACATAACCTGCAAGGCGTCATCGAATTCGCCCACGCGTCGGCGAAGATTGACCCTCAGGAAATGGACCACGCGAAATAGCTCATCGTCGGGTGTGATCTGCGCGGCCCGATCATCCAACTCCCGGATCGTCGCGCGAACATAGGATTCATACTCGCCAGTCTGGCACATGTCCGCCTCCCAACTGGCCTGGAGCGCAATCCACCAGCGATCTTCCGGCTGCTCCCCGGTCAAGCTGAGCAGATTATAATAGAGCCAGAAGCCCGTGTGGCCGTCTGACAGGGAACGGTATTCGGGCGAGTTGACTGCGGCCATGCGCGTTTCGATCAGTTCTTCGGAAAAATCCTCAACTGCTAAATCTACAATGAAGCCATTCGTGCACACGCCGACAGGTATCGGAAAACTCATATAGGAGATCGGCTCCCAATCCATGTAGCGACCATAGGTCGAATACGCGGCGGAGGAGAAATTCGTGAACGGCGTGCCGTCCACCGGACAGGCCTGCTCTTCGAATATCAGATGATGCCCCATGGGTTGCTGACACTGGACCACGTCGAAATCCTGAGCGGTGGCGCTGCCTGCTGCCAGAACAACTGCCATCAAAGCGATTGATCTTTTCATTTTTCCCTCCCTGGAACCGGGCCAGTGTCACCAGAGATTGCGACCAATCGCTGCTGACAAGCGGGCAGAAATGGGGCAATCGACTAATCGTCTTCCAGCAAGGATATGACATCGCGGACTGAAATCCGCTCTCGATAGCCGCGCATTTCGCCAAAGCCCGGCTCATGCCAGAGCTTGTGGGTGATCACGCCATCCGGATCGATGACGAAAGTGATCGGATAGGGCACGCCGTAGGCGTAGTGATCCGGGTCGGTATAGGCCGGATCACGAATATCGAAGGCTGAGACCAGTGACGAATCCGGATCGGACAGAAGCGCAATCGAGACAGATCGGCGCTCGGCAAAGGCCTGAAGTATTTCCGCGCTGTCATAGGTGATAACCGCCAATCCATATCCGCGATTTGCGAATTGGCCGGAAAAAGTGTCGAGTTCCATCACCTGAACCTGACAATAGGGACACCAGTCCACCGATCGGTTGAAATAGATCACCGTGCCGTTCTCGCCTGCCAGTTCCGCGAGTGAAACGACGTTGCCATTGATATCGGACAATACGATTGGCGGTGCCATTGAGCCAATCGACAAGCCGATAGAATCGGCGGCTTCGGCCGAGGCGCTCAGCGCAGCCTCATTTGCGGGTGGTGTCGCTTCAAGACTTCCTGAACACGCCAGTACGCCCAGCGCCACGACTGGCGACAACAATCGGATCATGCCCTGCCCCTATTTTCCCGTGCAGAAACAGGAACGGGCCGCCTCGAATGTCAAGGCGACCCGCTCAAATCAGGCTGGAAATTCGAGATCAACCGAGGCTGGAATCCAGGGCTTTGCAGGCCTCGAGCAATTCCTTCACGGCATCAACGCTGACCTGAAGGTTGGATTTTTCCTCGTCGGACAGCTCAATCTCGATCACGTCTTCAGTTCCGTCAGCGCCGATCATTGTGGGTACGCCGACATAAATCCCGTCGAGGCCATATTTGCCCTCGACATAGGAGGCGCAAGGCAGGACGCGTTTCTGGTCGCCGAGATAGGCCTCGGCCATGGCGATGGCGCTGGACGCCGGTGCATAATAGGCCGAGCCATTGCCGAGAAGGCCGACAATCTCGCCGCCACCCTTGCGGGTGCGATCGACGATTTCGTCAAGGCGGCCGACATCGACGCCCTTGATCTTGGCCATGTCCGCCACCGGGATGCCGTTGATCGTGGAATAGGACAGGACGGGTACCATGGTGTCGCCATGCCCGCCCAACACGAAGGCGTTCACATCGCGGACTGACACATCAAATTCCCAGGCCAGGAAAGTCGCGAAGCGCGCCGAGTCGAGCACACCTGCCATGCCGACAACCTTGTTGTGTGGCAGGCCGGAAAACTCGCGCAAGGCCCAAACCATCGCATCCAGCGGATTGGTGATGCAGATCACGAAAGCGTCGGGGCAGTTATTCTTGATGCCTTCGCCCACGGATTTCATGACTTTCAGATTGATCCCCAACAGATCATCGCGGCTCATGCCCGGCTTGCGCGGCACACCGGCGGTGACGATCACGACATCCGCGCCGGCAATGTCGGCATAATCGTTCGAGCCGGTGATTTTGGCATCAAAGCCTTCGATCGGGCCGCACTGACTCAGATCCAGCGCCTTGCCCTGCGGCATGCCCTCGGCAATGTCGAACAGAACAATGTCACCCATTTCCTTTTTCGCTGCGAGATGGGCGAGCGTGCCGCCGATCATTCCGGAACCAATGAGGGCAATTTTATTACGGGCCATGAGGCGCTCCTTCGCAAGTGCGGAAATTTGCGGACGGGTCTAGACCCGGCAAGGCTTGGCGGCAAGAGGGCGGATTGTCATACAGTGTCGTAGAAGACATCCGAGGCATCCTCGCCGCGTTTCAATCGCGGTGTCTTGCCGGCAAAGCGACGAAATTCGCGGGTCATATGGGCCTGATCGGAATAGCCGCACAGGGCGGCAATGTCCGACAATGATGAAGCGCCGGTGCGGATGTGCGCGCGCGCCGACTGATAGCGATGAATCTGCATGAATTCACCGGGCGTCAGGCCGGTATGACGCATGAAATCGCGATCCAGCGTGCGACGTGAAATCTTCATTCGGGCGGCAAGATTGATCGCGGGGATCGCCATGTCCTGTTCGAGGATTTGCAAGGCCTCACAGAAGCGTAAAACTTGAACCTCCCAGCCGGTCGTGGGCCGCAGGGCGACCCGGGCCATTTCGCTGAAATCGTGCAGCTCGTATTGCGCGGCGTTGGCCAATTCTGTGACCAAGTTTGGCGGCAGGAGCGCGAACAGATCGCGGCTGCGATTACGAAGCGCGCGCGGATCAGCGGTGAGTGCGCCAATACCTTGCGGTTTCAGGCGGACCGCCATGACCGTCATTGGCGAAGTCCGCCGCAAGTTCAAAACCCGCGTCAGCGGCCCGTACACCATTTGCCCGGGTTGGCGCACCCAACCGGATGCGGTTTTTTCTTCCGGCGGCTCGGCCAGATGAAAAATGAGCTCGCAACGAGAATCCGGTGCGATATCGTCCGCGCCCGCACCGGTTTCGAGGCGCCAGACGCCCTCCATCAAATCATGATCAGGTGTGGCGAGAAACTGATAGACGGGCGGCGTGTCCATATTTTTCAATACCGGGTGAATGCGGGGCGGTAATGTGCCGTCAAATTGGAGGAATTGCCATGATGAAAACCGCTCTCGCTGCGAGCCTTGTTCTGTTCACGCCGGCCCTTGCCGCCGCCGATGACCTCTCCTGGATGGAGGGCCATTGGCGCAGTGAGAGCGAGGGGCGTGTGTCCGAAGAAATCTGGACGAATGGCGATGGCGGGTTGTTTCTCGGCGTCAATCGAACACTCCGCGAAGGGCAGGCGCGCGGCTTTGAATTTCTACGCATCCACAATAGTGAGGCCCGCACCGCCTATTGCGCCCAGCCAGGCGGGTCGGAAGCGGTGTGTTTCGAGCGCACAGGCGGCGATGAAACATCGGTGACGTTCGAGAATGCGACCCATGATTTTCCGCAACGCATCACCTATGCGCGCGATGGTGACATGCTGACGGCGACAATTTCGGATCTGTCCGGCGAACAGTCCATGTCATTTGGCTGGACGCTTTATTCCGACAATTGATCGTCGAGAAAAAAGACGTCCTCAACGCCTGCACCCAGCGCTTTTGCCAGTTTCAGGGCCAAAAGCGTTGAGGGGATAAAGACCCGGTTCTCAACCGTATTGATCGTCTTTCGCGTCACCCCGACCTGAGCCGCAAGTTCCGCTTGTGTCAGCCCGCAACGGGCGCGGTGTTCCTTCATTCGATTGCCGAGAACAGGCGCTGGCATCACGCGTCCTCATTTTCTGACTCATGCCCAAGGCCTGCCAGCACGACCAGCGGAATGAAGACACCGATGATCAACAGGGCGCGAATGGCAATTACAGCGCTGAATTCGATGAATGTTGCCGCCGCCAACAAGAGCGCCGCGCCAGCTATCATTCCGGCAAACCCGTACATTGTCGCACGGGCGCGATTTTGCAGAAACAATTCATCCTGAAGCACCGAACAGGCACCCGCCCACTGGACGGCTCTCTGGTAAGATACCAATAGGAGCATGGCACCGGCCCAGGCAATGGCCCCTATGATCAGGGCTATCTGCAACCCGAACAGGCCCACCGGTTCGGACCAGGATGTGGCATCGGCCAGATCAATGCCGAGCGTCGCGCCTTGCCAAACCAGAAAAGACGCGCCCGCCAACAGCAAGACCATGTTTCGTTTGCGTTGAAGTCGGCTGATTTCATCCATGACTCTCTCCATGTAACGCTTAGGTTACATGGTACCTACACGTTACATCAAGGGTCGTCAAGGTTACATTCGATTTACCGCTTCATGGCCATCAGCACGCCATCACCAATCGCGGTGAAAGCGATTTCGACGCGATCATCCTCGCGCAGTTTTTCGGCGATCTGACGCAGGGCCTCGGTGTCCTCGTCACACTTGGCGGGATCAGCAACAGAGCCGGACCACAGGACATTGTCGAACAGCATGACGCCGCCGGGCCGTAGCAGGCTGAGGCCAGCGGTATAATAATCAGGATAGCCGGATTTATCGGCATCAACGAACATCAGATCGACGCTTTCCGCCAGACCGTCATTCAACAGTCCGATCAGGCTCTGCCGGGCATCGCCGATGACGGGCTGGATGATGTCAGCAACGCCGCCTTCCTTCCAGTAATCCTCGGCGATTCCGATAAAGTCATGCGAAACATCGCAGGCAAACAGACGCGCCTCGCGGCCGTGCAATTCTTTCATCGTTTCTGCCGTCGCCAACGCTGAATAGCCGGTAAAAACGCCCACTTCGACCGCCGTTTTCGCATTCACGAGGCGTGCAATCAGTTTCATGAAAGCGCCCTGTTCCGGGCTGATCTGCATCATCTTGTCCTCGCGCGCATCGGTTTCGATGCGGCAGCGTTCGAGCGCCGCGGATTCGGCCCGGTTGGCATTGCGGACATAGTGGGTGAGCGTTTCATCGAGACTGATGGAGCGGGACATTATTTTTCTCCTTCTTCCGGCCAGTGGTCATCATGGGCGGCGGCGAGATAGGCCTCGGACCGCATTTCCATCAGACGTGACGCCGTGCGTTCAAATTCAAAAGCGCCGTCACCGGCGGGGTAAAGATCGTCGGGATCTGTTGCAGCGCTCATGATCAACTTGGTTTTCGCTTCGTAGAGTGCGTCGATCAATGTGACAAAGCGCTTCGCTTCATTGCGTTTTTCCGGCGAGAGCTGCGGTACATTTTCGATCAGCAGCGTGTGAAATTTCGCCGCGAGCGCCAGATAATCCGCCGCGCCCAGGGGCTGTGCGCACAAATCCGAGAATGTGAAACGTGCCACACCGGCCGCTTCGCGCGGCACCGGCACGGCGCGGCCCTGAACGGTGATGGTGCATGATTGCGGCTCTGCGCCCTGGGTCAGGCGATTCCAGGCATCATCCAGCGCCGCATCGGCCTGGGCACACAGCGGCGTGTAATAAACAGGCGCAGCAATGAGCTGTGCCAGACGATGGTCGGCGCCGCTGGCGATTTCCATGACGTCGAGCCGATCCTGCAGCTCTGCGATGAAAGGTAGGAAAAGCTGGCGATTAATGCCGTCCTTGTAGAGATCATCGGGCACACGATTGGAGGTCGCAACCACCACGACGCCGATCTCGAAAATCTGCTCGAACAATCGGCCGAGCAACATGGCATCGGCAATATCGGTGACCTGAAACTCGTCGAAACATAAAAGACGCGCCTGCCGGGCAATGTCCCTGGCGATCGGCGGAATGGGATCGTCCTGACCCTTGCGGCGATCTTCGCGCTTGCGCCAGGCTCCAATGCGGGCATGGGTTTCCTGCATGAATTCGTGAAAATGCACGCGGCGTTTCTGTGCGACCGGCGCATTGCGGAAAAACAGATCCATCAACATGGATTTTCCGCGCCCGACCCCGCCCCAGAGGTAAAGCCCGGTCGGCGGCGGTGTCTTGTGCCGCACCCAGCCATCACGAATGCGCCATTTCGCCAGTCGCCGGTGCAGACCGGTCAGCGCCTCGGCCGCGGCCAACTGCCCGGCATCCTCGGTCAGGGCACCGCTGACAATGCGGCGTTTCAGGATTTCAACGGGCGTCATGCGGCGAATACAAACACGGCGCCGAGCAGGCCAAAAGCCATCACTGCGGCGGCCAATAACAGAAGCGGGCGTTTGATCTCTCGCATGTTCGCGTCATGCCAGCCCGAAGGCGCACATGGCAAGGGCGGGTTACCTCTGACGGTAAAAATCCATCGTCCAGTTGGTCTCCCACGTCCCGGTGCCGGGAATCTTGTAGGCCTGAGTCCAGCGTGCTTCATCAGGCGAAGTGTTCGTCCAGGTAAAGCGTAGCGGAATAGCTTCGCCATCGATGACATCTTCACCGTAAAACAGGCCTTCGCCGTCGATGAATTTGCCGCGGACCTGTTCGAGCAGCGTCACGCCATTGCTGTCCATCCAGTAGATGGTCCAGTCGCCCGTTTTGGCATCCAGTGTGCGCACGCTCATGCCGGTAAACGGTGTCCCGTTCAATACGCAGCTCATGCGATCAATGCTGACGCGGCCTTCCATATGGCTCCAGCATTCATAATCGGCATCGAATTCAGTCCACTGATCGCAATCGGCAAACCGTTCGTCGAGCCGCCGGTTTTTCACCGACCAGCGACCGACCATCATGTCGAAACTTTCCATCTGGCATTGCCCTCGAAACACCTGCACGCCCGCGTGCATAATGTTCATGCCTTGAGTTAATGGACAAGGCAGGATGAAATTGCTGCGGCCAATGGAGATATCGGGTGATTGATCTCCCGCATGAAAGCCCATTGGCAGCAGTATTCATCGCTGGCAAGCTTTGCGCTCGGGTGAATCTTGAACTGGGCAGCCAATGCAAAGACGGAGATATTTTCGGCGTCGACCATTGCTGGGCGATGAGCGCGCAGAGTTTTCAAAGGCCAAATACCGGGCGCGTCAACTGGAAGCTCTGAGATTTTCGCGAGACCACCGGCCGGAATTTGGTCCTGAAGAAGCCAAATTCCTGCTGGACCTGAATGTCAGCGCCCCTACCGTTCGCTGGATTGCGCGACTGCCGGATCCGAATCCATTTTTTGATCCTCCTCGCCGAATGCTACACGGTCTGACGATATTTCTTTTGATCGGATTCTATGTTGCATTTTTTGGCGGAGCCTTTTTAGGACTAGGCGATACTGCCCAAGGCATTTGTCCGGCATCACCAAGCGTCGCTTTTCTTGGAAGTATTGGCGCACTTTCGCTCATCCTCGGAACTATGGTTGGCGGTATCTGGATGATGTCCACGCCAGAGCCCTATTTCGTTTTGTTGGGCGCAAAACGTGTTCGTCAATTCGCTGCGCTATCGTTGGAAGAGCAACAGAAACGGCGGAAAATCTATTTCCCTGATACACTGCCAAAAATGGCCTCAGATTGGTTGTGTCAGATTGGCGAGAACGACCTTGGCCGTGGGTATGCAGTGTTTGCGATCGCCAACCTGATTGCCGTGACTTTGATTGGGGTCGTGTCTGTCCAGTGTCTTGCCTAACGCAGCCCTTCCAATACTACGCGGAAACCATCCTCGAGCGGTCTGGGTCGCCGCGTTTTTGCATCAACGGAGACATGAACGAAGAACGCTTCCGCAGCCGGCTGGTCTTCACCCTTGGCAAAGGCGCCGACCTCGTAACGCACCGAAGAGGTGCCGATATGCGCCACGCGCAGCCCGACATCGATGATTTCGGGATAGGCCAGGGACGCAAAATACCTGCAGCCGGATTCCACCACCAGGCCGATCTGTTCGCTGGTGGCGGGATCAAGCACGCCGGCTTCGATCAGATGCCGGTTCACAACCGTATCGAGCAGCTCGTAATAAACGACATTGTTGAGATGGCCGTAGACATCATTGTCCTGCCAGCGCGTGGCAATCTCCATGAAGACGGAATAGTCGGCGCGGCTTGTGCGGATGGCGGTCATACAATGTCCTCATAAAGCCGGACGATATCGTCATAGGTCAATTCGCGCGGATTATTGGGCAAAAGGCGATCATTGGCGGCCACATCCTCGGCCATGCGCGGAATGTCATTATGCGAAATGCCCAGCTGGGAGAGGCGCTGCTCGATGCCGGTCGCCTCGGCGATGCGTTCCATTTCCGCAATCAGCCCGGCAGAGGAGGCCTCCAGCCCCATATGCGCAGCCATTTCTGCATAAAGCGCCTCTGCCGCGACGGCGTTGAATTTCAGAACCGGCGGTAGAACCACTGAATTCGACAGCCCGTGCGGCACATGGAAAATCCCGCCCAGCGGATAGGCCATGGCATGGACCGCTCCGACCGGTGAGTTGGAGAAGGCCTGCCCGGCCAGCATGGCGCCCAACAACATATCGCCCCGCGCCTCGATATTTGCCGGTTCATCGCACGCGGTCAGAATCGCGCCCTGCAGTTTTCTCAAGGCGGCCAGCGCCAGCGCATCGGACACCGGATTCTTCGAACGCTTGTTGGTGAAAGCCTCAATGGCGTGGACCATGGCATCAATACCGGTCGCCGCCGTGGCATGGCGCGGCAGACCCAAGGTCAATTCCGGATCCAGAATCGCCATATCCGCATAGAGCGCGCCCGAGGCGATGCCGCGCTTGGACGTCGCACCTGTCGTCAAAACAGCGACATTGGTCACTTCCGATCCCGTGCCCGCCGTCGTCGGGATCATGATCGTGGGCAAGCCGGTCACCCGCACCTGCTCAACGCCATACATGTCCGACAACGGCTGATCTCCGCCCGCCAGAAGGGCGACGATCTTGGCGGTATCCATCGGCGAACCGCCGCCAAAAGCGATAACCGCCTGCGCCCCGAATTCACGCGCTTTCGCAGCGGCGTCCAGCACGACGGCTTCGGGCGGATCGGCGACCACTTCGTCAAAGACGCAAACATCAAAGCCGTCGGCATTCAGCGCCGCCAGCGCCTCATCAATCAGACCGGCAGCGCGCACGCCTTTATCGGTTACAAAAAACAGACGTTTCGCGTCTTTCAAGGCCGGAGCGGCGAGCTTTGCCAGACGCTTTGACGCGCCGGCTTCAAAGACGATGTGCGGAACGGTGCGGAAGGAGAAATTGTGCATGGGCGGCAGATTAGTCAGGCGCGCCGGAGAGGCAAATCAATAAACCGGGGCCCTCGGACTTGCCTGCATTTACGAAAGTTGGCGATCCGGGGAGCATCCTTATTGATGGATGGATGCCCGGGTCGAGCCCGGGCACCCTGGTGCATAATTGCAGTAGCAGCCGCCTAATCCATCGTCGGGATGACGAAGGCCTGATCGCCGATATCGCCGGTGGGCCAGCGCTGGGTCACCGTCTTGATCTTGGTGAAGAAGCGGATGCCTTCGGTGCCATACTGGTTGGTGTCGGTGAAGGCCGAGCGCTTCCAGCCACCAAAGGAATGATAGGCGACCGGCACAGGGATCGGCACATTGATGCCGACCATGCCGACCTGGACCTTGGCCGCGAATTCGCGCGCGGCGAGACCGTTGCGGGTGAAGAGCGCGACGCCATTTCCATACTGGTGGTTGGACGGCAGAGCGGCGGCGTCTTCGAGGTTTTCCGCGCGCACGACCTGAAGCACAGGGCCGAAGATTTCCTCTTCATAGGTCTTCATACCGGGTTTGACATTGTCGAACAGGGTCGGGCCAATGAAGAAGCCATTCTCATGGCCCTGCAGTTTAAACCCGCGCCCGTCGAGCAGCATGTCGGCGCCTTCTTCAACGCCCATGGTGATGTAGTTTTCAACCGTCTTCTTGTGCGCGGCTGAAACGACCGGGCCGTAATGCGCATCCGGATCGGTGGAGACCCCAACGCGGAGCTTTTTGGCTTCATCCAGCATACGACCGACAAATTCATCGGCCGTATCCTTGCCGACCGGCACGGCGACGGGGAGCGCCATGCAGCGTTCGCCGGCTGAGCCATAGGCCGCGCCGAGGAAATCATTGACGACCTGATCCATGTCGGCGTCGGGCATGATGATGCCGTGGTTTTTCGCCCCGCCCATGGCCTGAAATCTTTTGCCCTGCTCGGTGCAGGTGCGGGCGATGTAATGTGCGATATTCGACGAGCCGACGAAAGAGACCGCCTTGATGTCGTCATGCGTGAGCAGCGCATCGACGGCCTGTTTGTCGCCATGGACGATTTGCAGAACGCCTTCCGGCAGGCCGGCTTCCATCCACAACTCCGCAAGACGAACAGGGACGGAGGGGTCTTTTTCCGACGGCTTCAGAACCAGCGCATTACCGGTCGCGATCGACATGCCCATGAACCACATCGGGATCATGGCCGGGAAGTTGAACGGGGAAATACCGGCCACCACGCCCAGCGGCTGGCGCATGGAATAGACATCAATGCCGGTGCCGGCGCTTTCAGTGTATTCGCCCTTCATCAGGTGCGGCACGCCGCAGGCAAACTCGATGACTTCCAGACCACGGATCAGATCGCCTTTGGAATCGGCAATCACCTTGCCATGTTCCGACGAAAGGAGATGGGCCAACTCGTCCATCTCGTTTTCAACGAGGGTTTTATACGTCATCAGCACGCGGGCGCGGCGCTGCGGGTTCATGGCGGCCCAGATACGCTGGCCTTTTTTCGCGCCTTCAACGGCATTTGCGACTTCGGCCTCGTCGGCAAACTGAACGCGCGCCTGCACTTCGCCGGTGTTGGGATTATAGACATCGCCGAACTTGCCAGTCTTGCCGGTGAAGCTCTGGCCATTGATGAAGTGATTGATCTCGCGCATCTCGTCTCTCCCTCGCCCGCAGGCGATCATCTGTTGTTGCCGCTCATATCGCGCTTGCGGGGCGGAAGGTCAAATGACGTGTCAGGGATTACCCCCTCCCCCTCGATTCGCGAAGCAGGTAGAGTGGTGATTCGAAAAGGCGCGCGGATGCGTCGTCTTTATCCATGGGGGACTTCGCCGGTATGCCCGAAGGCGGGATCAACATAACCGAGATCGTCTCGATTTCTGTCACGCTGGCAGCCGTCGTATTCGGCCTGATTGCCGCGCTCTGGGCGTATCGCCTGACGGCCGGTGCACGCGCGGCGCAAGCCTTGTGGCGCAAGCGAACCCGCGAGCTGGAAGACAGGATTGCCCGCGCCGATGGCGTGTTCGGCGCCTTTCCCGGCCTCGTCCTCGTCTGGGAAGATGCACCCGAACTGGTTGATGGCAAGCTGGATAGCTGGGGCAAGCCGCGGATTTTCGGCTCGCCCACCGCGCTCGCCAGCCTGCTGAAATTTGCCGAAGCCAGCGATGGCCCGAACCCTGCCGGTCTGCTGCTGGAAGGCGTGGCCGATTATGAAGGCCGCTCGGCCGGTGGTGATGACACCACGCTGCGCCGCCGGTTTGCCGAGCTGATCCGCGATGGCCGACCGTTTTCCGTGACGATTATCGGTCCGGAAGGCCGGTTTCTGGAAGCCGATGCCCGCGCCGCCGGCTCCCAGCTGGTATTGTGGTTGTCAGACGCCACCATCCGCGGGCTGGATGAATCGGAAGCACGCGGCCGGGTGGAAGATGCGCGCCGGCAACTGGAAGCCGATCCGATTGCCATTCTCGATACGCTGGAACGCGCGCCCTATCCGGCCTGGCGGATGAATGCGACCGGCCGCATTGTCTGGGCGAACGCCGCCTATGCCCGCGCGGTCGAATGCGACAGTGCGACCACGGTTCTCGATAAACAGATCGCGCTGGAACCGGCGATCAAGGAATTGGCGGCCGAAGCTGCGAAATCGGGCGAAGCGGTTTCCGCCCTGAAGCCCGTGGTCGTTGAAGGCTCCCGCCGGGCGCTGGATCTGGTCAGCTTCCCGATTTCGGGCGGTGCGGCCGGGTTTGCACTGGATGTCACCGATGGCGAGGAAGCCAAGACGGCGCTGAAACGCTTCCGCCGCGCCTTCGACGATACGCTGAACCAGCTGGCCGAAGCCGTCGCCGTCTTTGATCGCGGTCAGAAAATGGTGTTCCGCAATACGGCGTTCGACAATCTGTTCGGTCTCGATTCCAAAATGCTCGATGCGCGCCCCGGTCATGGCGAAATGCTGGACCGTTTGCGCGAAGCGCGGAAAATCCCCGAACAGGCGGATTATGCGAGCTGGAAAAAAAGCGAACTCGCCCGCTATGAAGCGGCGCCGGACGCCGAAATTCCCGACGAATTGTGGAATTTGCCCGATGGCCGGACGCTGCGCGTTGCCCGCCAGCGCAATCCGCTGGGCGGCCTGCTCATGGTCTTTGAAGACAAGACCGACGAATTATCGCTACGCGCGCGCTATAACACGCTGATCAATGTGCAACGCGCCACGCTGGACAAGCTGCACGAAGCCGTGGCGGTGTTCGGATCGGATGGTCGGCTGCGCCTGCATAATTCCGAATTCGAGCGATTGTGGAATCTGGATGCGGCCGAACTGGACGGCAATCCCGAGCTGGAAATCATCGCCGAGAAATGCGCCGCCCTGTTTGACAAGCGCGAGGTCTGGTCGGATCTGAAAGCCCGCGTCACCGATCCGAGCCCGGAAGCACGCCAGCATATCACCGGCGAAATGCTGCGCGAGGATGGCAAGGCGCTGGTCTGGCTGTCGCGTCCGCTGCCCGATGGCGCCACCCTGATTGCCTGGCAGGACATTACCGATAGTCGCCGTATTGAAGGCGCGCTGCGCGAACGCGCCGAAGCCCTGGAAGCGTCGGAACGGATCAAGGGCGAATTTGTCGAGCATGTCAGCTATCAATTGCGCACGCCGCTGACCACGATCACCGGCTATTCCGACATGATCCTGCAGGGCATTGCCGGCGAGCTGAGCGAACAGCAACAGAATTATCTGGGCTATGTGCGCTCGGCGGCTGACGAGCTGGAAAAAATGGTCACCGATATTCTCGACGTGGCCGCAATTGATGCCGGTCAGCTGGAGCTGGATCCGGCCGATGTCGATCTGAAAGCGGTGGCGTTTGATGCCGTCGAATTGCTGGCTGCCAAAGCCGAGCATGCCGGCGTCAAACTGGTGGTGAATGCGCCGTCGGACGATGCCGTCATTTCCGGCGATTCAAAACGCCTGCGCCAGATCACCGTCAATCTGTTGTCCAATGCGTTGAAGCACACCCCCAAGGATGGCCGTATCACGCTGACGGTGAAGCGCGACGCGGACGGCGCGTCCATCGCAGTGGCCGATACCGGCGAGGGCATTTCCCCCGATTATCAGGCCAAGGTGTTTGAACGTTTCGAACGCGGTCAGCGCGGCGGGGCCGGGCTCGGCCTGGCGCTGGTCAAGGAGATCGTCGAAATGCATGGCGGCTGGGTCGATCTCGCTTCTACGCCGGATGAAGGCACGACTGTTGTCTGCCATTTGCCCGCCATCGCGAAAATTTCCGGTGCACCGGAGCTGGACCTGACCGGCCTGCTCCGCCCTGATGGCGAGAAAGCCGCCGCTGAAGGCTAGCCCTGATATTCCGGCATGCGCACGATCAATCCGTCGAGTTCGGCAGAGACCTTGATCTGGCAGGAGAGGCGGGAATTATCCTGAACGTCGGTGGCAAAATCGAGCATGGATTCCTCGATACCTGATTTTTCACCGGTTCTGGCCGTCCAGGCCTCGTCGACATAGACGTGGCAGGTGGCGCAGGCACAGGCGCCGCCGCAATCGGCATCAATACCCGGCACCATGTTGCGGATCGCGCCTTCCATGACGGTCAGCCCGTCTGCGACGTCGATCTCGTGCTGGGTGCCATCGTGCTCGATATAGGTGATTTTTGCCATTTTCAGTCTCCGCAACGAGGGCGAATTGGCGGCTGGCGCGCCGAAAGTCAAGTTGAGGGTGCTTGCCGGGTGCGGTTGGCTTCATTAATCGGGAGGCATGACCGCTTCGCCCCCGACCTTTCCGCTGCCGGATGCCGTCGCGACCGGCGCCCTCGGGGCACGGCTCGGGCGTGTGTTGAGGTCGGGCGATGTGGTCTTGCTGCACGGTGATCTCGGCATGGGGAAAACGACGCTGGCGCGCGGCATGATTGCGGCGCTCTGCGGTGTCGATGATGCGCCAAGCCCGACCTACACGCTGGTGCAATCCTACGACACAGACACAGGTGACTGGCTGTTTCATGCTGATCTCTATCGCATCGAGGCCGAAGGCGAACTGGTGGAGCTAGGGCTTGATGATGCGTTTGACGGCGCGATCTGCCTGATCGAATGGCCCGACCGGCTGGGTCGCCATGTGCCCGAGCGACGGCTTGATCTTCATCTGAAACAGGACGGCGATGGGCGAATCGCGCAGATTTCAGCAATTGGTGAATGGGGGGATCAGCTGGCAAATGTCTGACCGCGAACACGAAATTTCTGCATTCCTGAAAATGGCAGACTGGGCCGATGCGCGCCAACAGGCCTTTCCCGGCGACGCCTCGACGCGCAGCTATCGGCGGCTTTCTCGCGGCGATGAAACCGCTGTTCTGATGAATGCACCGGCAGGCGCGGAAGCTCCTGCCTGTCCACCCGACGCCACGCCGGAAATGCGCCGCCAGCTTGGATACAATGCGCTGGCGCGACTGGCCGGGCCCAATCTTGCCGCCTTTGCCGGTCTGACCGAGGAGTTGACGGCACGCGGCTTTTCCGCGCCGCGAATTCTGGCCGCGGATCTGCCCCGTGGCTTATTGCTGCTGGAAGATCTCGGCGATGATCTGTTTGCGCGCGCCATACCGGCGGGCGCAGATGAAGGTGAGCTTTATGCCCATGGCGTCGATGCGCTGGCGGCGATCTACCGGTCGAGTTTTCCGTCTCAACTAAGCCATCATGGCGGCGAGTGGCATGTCCTCGATTATGATGACGCCGCGCTTTTGGCAGAAACCGAATTATTCCTCGACTGGTATGCCGGCCAGCATCTTGGCCGACGCCTGTCGGAAGCCGACCGGGATAGTTGGCGCAATGCCTGGCGGGCCGTTTTTCCTGCGCTGGACACGCAAACCAAAGGCCTGGCACTGCGCGATTATCATGCCGAAAACCTGTTATGGCTGCCTGCCAGAACCGGTCCGGCACGGGCAGGTCTGATCGATTATCAGGACGCGTTATTTGTGCATCCCGCCTATGATCTGGTCTCGTTATTGGAAGATGCCCGGCGCGATGTACCGGCGGAACTGGCAGCCGACATGAAGGCGCGGTTTGTGACCGCCGCGCATATTTCCGACACCGATGCCTTTGACAGCGCCTATGCGGTGCTGGGGGCCCAGCGGAATGCCAAGATTCTGGGAATTTTCGTGCGACTGGCCGTGCGTGACGGCAAACCGAAATATCTTGATCTCCTGCCCCGCGTCGCCCGGCACTTTCTCACAGATATCTCCCATCCCGCCCTTTCGGAGGTGAAGGCGCTGATCCATGATCTGGCGCCTGAACTCGATGAATTGGCGCGCAGATGACAAAAATTGAAACGGGCATGGCGCTGGCGGCGGGTCTGGGAACGCGTATGCGCCCGCTCACCCTGACGCGGCCCAAGGCGCTGGTCGAAGTGGGCGGCAGAGCCTTGCTCGATCACGTCCTCAATCGCTTTGCGGCGGCTGATGTGTCGACGGCGGTCGTCAATATTCACCATTTCGCAGATCAGATGCGCGATCACCTGATGGCGCGGACAGGTGTCCCCGCCATCCGGATTTCCGACGAAACCAAACAGGTTCTGGAAACAGGCGGTGGTCTGGTGAAAGCCCGCCCGCTATTGGGGGCGCACCCCGTTTTTGTCTCCAACATTGATGCCATCTGGAAAGACGGATCCCTTTCCGAGCTGGAACGGCTGAAGCGCGCCTGGGATGGTGGCAGGATGGATGCGCTATTACTGCTGGCACAGCGCGAGGCCTCGCTGGGTTATGGCGGAAAAGGCGATTTCTATCTCGAAGCCGATGGCCGGGTTCGCCGCAAGGGCAAGGCCGGGACAGCACCCTTTGTGTTTGCCGGCACACAAATTCTCAACCCGGCTGTGCTGACCGGCTATCCCGAAGCTCCTTTTTCGCTCAACCGCATCTGGGATGATCTCCTGGCCCGCGGCCGCGTCCATGGCGTGGTAATGGACGCATTCTGGATGCATGTCGGCGATCCGGATGCCCGCGATGCGGCGGAGGCGCGACTCGAATGAAATCGATTTTCGACTTTGGATCGCCGCGTGTTTTCACAACCCCACCGCAAACCGATTTCCTGAAATTGCTGGCTGAAACCCTGAAGGCCGAGTTTGGCACGACGCCCGAATCCCTGGCGCGAGTCACGATTTTGACGCCCACGCGGCGCGCCGGTCGGGCGCTGGCGGCGGCGTTCGCGGACCTGAATGACGGGGCGAATGCTACCCTTCTGCCGCTGATCCGGCCCATCGGGGATGTTGATGCTGATGATCAGCCTTTCGAGCCGGGAGAATTGGCAAATATCGCCCCGCCCGCAATCAACCCGGTCCGGCGCACATTCGAACTGGCGCGCCTGATACTGGCCAAGGATGCGGCCCAGGGCGGCACAATGGCCACGGCGGGGGCGATTGCGCTCGCCGGCCCCTTAAGCCAGCTCATTGATGATCTCTGGACCGAAGAGACCGGCGATGTCACCGCGCTCGGCGAAACCATACGCGCCCTCCTGCCGGCGCATCTGAAAGACTCCGCCGACTTTGTCTCGATTGTGATGAAAACCTGGCCGCTTCGCCTGTCAGAACTGGGTATGAGCGATCCGGCACAAAGGCGGTCTGCGCTCTTGTCCGAGCTGGCAGATCGCTGGCGGCAAGACCCGCCGCCGGGACCGGTTATCGCGGCCGGCTCGACCGGATCAATCCCCGCCGCCGCCGATCTGATGGCCGCGATCGCGCATCTGCCGCAAGGGGCTGTCGTCCTGCCCGGTCTGGACCGGGATATGGATGACAAGGCGTGGACAGCACTGGAAAACGATGACCAACACCCGCAACAGGCGATGCAGGCCTTCCTGAGAAAAATCGATCTGCCGCGCAGCAAGGTTGAAAACTGGCCCGGCCATGCCGCCGACAATCCGGGCGCAGCGCGGCAACGCATTCTGGCCGAGGCCCTGCGCCCGGCTGAAGAAACCAGTGACTGGCTGTCGCGCATTGATGAAATCGAGCAAGGCTGGGGCGAGGGATTTCTGGAACAGGGCTTTGCCGGTCTCTCGGTGCTGGAAGCGCCGACGCCGGAGGTCGAGGCCCGGGCCATTGCGCTGGCCTTGCGGGAGACGCTGGAAACCCCGGGCAAGACCGCCATGGTAGTGACGCCGGATCGCGGCATTGCCGACCGCGTGCTTGCGGCCATGCGTGGATATGGCGTGGCGCTGGATGATTCTGCCGGGCGCCCACTGTCACAAACGCCGGCGGGCAGTTTTCTCCGGCTGATCCTGGATGCCGCCGCCGATCCCGGCGCGACCCAGCCACTGGCCGCCTTGTGGGCCTCGCCTTTATTTACATTGGGCCAGTCGCGCGGGGCGACCAAGCGGGCGTTTGACGCCATCGACACTGCCTTGCGCGGCGCGCGGCCGGGCCGGTCCTTCGCGGATATAGCTGCACGTCTGGAAACGGCCTCTCAAAAGCTGGCCATCGACACGCTGACAGGACATTTATCGAAACTCCTGGGCGAAGCACGGCCGGTGGCGGCATGGGCGCGCCTTCAAGCCGAGATCGGCGAAGCGCTGGCCGCAGATGATACACGCAGTGGCGCGGCGCGTTTGTGGATCAATACGGATGGCGAGCCCGCGGCCATGCTGATCCGGGAATTGATCACAGAATCGGAAATTCTGCCCGATCTCTCGCTGCGCGATTATGCCGAACTCTTTGACACGCTGGCGCGCAGTCGGCCCGTGCGTCCGCGCGGCGAAGTTCATCCGCGCCTGCGCCTGCTCGGTCCGATCGAGGCGCGCCTGTTGTCCGCAGATCGTGTGATTCTGGCCGGATTGAATGAGGGTATCTGGCCCGCCGGGCTGGGCATTGATCCCTGGATGTCGCGCGGCATGCGCGCCGAGGCCGGCCTGCCGCCGCGCGAGAAACGTCTGGGGCTGGCGGCTCATGATTTCGCGCAGCTGGCCTGCGCGCCGGAAGCCATACTCACGCGCTCAAAAAAGCAGGATGGTGCGCCGGCGGTGGCGTCTCGCTGGCTCTGGCGTCTGAAGACGCTTGCGAAAGGCGCGCTTGGCCCGCTCGCCGAGAAGAGGCTTTCGCCGGGCACTGATTATCTCGGGCTTGCAACGCGGCTGGATTATTCCCCGAATCCGGAACCGGTCTCCGAGCCGCGCCCCTGCCCGCCTGTCGCCGTTCGGCCCAAATCCCTGTCGGTAACGGAAATCCGCAACTGGATTCGCGATCCCTACACGATTTATGCCCGGCGCATTCTGGGCCTGCGCACGCTCGATGATCTCGATCAGGACGCTCAACCGGCAACGCGCGGTACGGCGATTCACAAAGCGTTCGAGCGCTTCATGAAAGCGTCGGGGCCGGGTTCCCTGCCAGACGGGGCTTTGGAAACATTGGTGAAACTGGGACGGGACGCCGCCATTGATGCGGGCATGGATGAGGCCGAACTTGTGCCGGAGATGATCCGGTTTGAACGCCTCGCCGCCTGGTTCATCGATTGGGAGAATCAGCGCCGCGCCAATCATATTCGACCCCTGGCCATGGAGTGCTGGGCAGAATGGCAAGTGGCCGGCACTGATTTCACCCTGCGCGGCAAGGCGGACCGGCTGGATGACCGTCCCGATCACCGGATTGATATTCTGGACTACAAGACCGGGCGCACCCCATCCGTCACGGCGACACTCGCCGGATTTGAACCGCAAACGCCGCTGGAAGCGGCTATGGTTCGCGATGGGGGTTTTGAGGGGATCGATCCCGCCGAGCCCGGTGATCTTATCTATGTAAAACTTGCCGGGGCGCGCGAATCCGGCAGCGAAATCCGCATCAATGAGAGCGGGCGCGACCCCAAGACAACCGATGAATTCGTGGTTCAGTACGAGGATATTCTCCGCCGCCTGATCAAACGCTATGACAGGGAGGCGACGCCCTATCCCGCGCAGGTCTTCCCGCAGTTTGAAAACGAGTGGGGTGATTATGACCGGCTCAGCCGACGCGCCGAATGGTCATCTGTCGAAGATGGCGATGGAGGCGCGAAATGAGCGTCGCCATTGACCATGCCACGGCCCAGCAGACGCTGGCCGCCCGGCCTGATCATCACATTCATGTTGAAGCCAATGCCGGTTCGGGAAAGACCCGCGTTCTGGTCAGCCGAGTGGCAAGATTGCTGCTGACCAAAACCGCGCCCGATAAAATTCTCTGCCTGACCTATACGAAAGCGGCGGCTGGCGAGATGAAATCGCGCCTGTTCGATACGCTAGGCGAATGGGCGATCGCCGATGATGCGGCGCTGACAAGGCGGCTCAACAAGCTGCACAATGTGGAGGGGGAGAGTTATTCCCGCGACGAGTTGGCGGAAGCGCGGCGTTTGTTTGCGCGGGCGCTGGAAACACCGGGCGGACTGGCCGTGCAGACGATCCACGCGTTCTGCCAATCGCTGCTGCAACGCTTTCCGCTGGAGGCCGGCCTCCCCCCCGGATTTGATATTGCCGATGATGCTGATAATCGCGCCATCGCTGCCGAGGCGCGGCGCGGCCTGTTGCTCGCTGCACGTTCGGACGCCGCCCTGCATGACGCGCTGGCGACCCTGAATGCGCGCGGCGCAGACAGTTTTGATCTGATTGTGCGCCTTGCGACCGGAAAGCGTCTGGAATTTTCCCGCCTGATTGAGGAGACGGGAGAGGCCGGTTTAAGCGCCGCATTGCGCGCCGAACTGGGTCTCTCCGAAAATGCAAGCGCCGCAGGGCTGACCGAAAGCGGCTGGATGGACGCTCCACAGGATGCGCTGCGGTCAGCCGCAGATACGCTGGCAACGGGCATTCAAACCGATCAGTCGACGGCTGCTGCCATTCATGCGGCCCTCGCAGCCGGGACGAGCGAACAGGCCTTTGTCGTCTATTGCAACGTCTTCCTGACTCAGGCCGGGGAATTCAGGAAGAAGCCCCCGATCGGCAAAGCCATGCGCGACAAGCACGCCGCGATAGCCACATTGATCGATGCTGAAACCGCGCGCATGCAGGCGCTGATCCTGCAAATCAAAGCCGCTGACACCGCCGAAGCGTCCGAAGCGGTCACCCGCGTCAGTGCAGACTATATTCGCCGCTATGAAGCCGCCTTGCGCGCACGGCGACGGCTGGACTATGCCGACCTGATCGCCTTTGCCGTGAAGCTCCTGGATAATTCCGATGATCGCGACTGGATCCGCTACAAGCTGGATGCCGGAATTGATCATGTGCTGGTCGATGAAGCGCAGGACAATGCGCCAGACCAGTGGCTGGTGATCGGCGCGCTGGTCGAGGATTATTTCTCCGGCAGCGGGATTGAACGGGCCACGCCGAAAACCGTCTTTACGGTCGGCGATGAGAAACAATCCATCTATTCCTTCCAGGGGGCCGAACCAAAACAATTCCTGGCCTGGGGTGAACAGGTGCGCACCGACGCACTGGCCGCCAGACAAAGGTTTGAAACACCGTCCCTGTCTGTGTCGTTCCGGTCGGCTCCTGTCATATTGTCCGCTGTCGATCAGGCTTTCGAACCCGAACGCCAACTGGGCGAAACGAAAGCCATGGCCGCGGCACCGGAAACCAAATTTGTCGCGCCGGAAGGCGAGGGTGAAATTGTCAGCGCGGATTTTACACCCTCGCAACAGGCGTTCGAGCGCTATCAGACCCATCAGGCGGCCTGGGATGACCGCCCCGGGCTTGTCGAATTATGGCCCGCCCTGCCGCGCGAGAAGCAGGCCGATACCCCCGATCCCGCCGAGCCCGTGGATCGGGAGAGCCAGGCGAGCGCCAGTCACAGGTTGGCCGGGCTGGTGGCAAGCGAAATCCGCCGCATCCTTGATGATGGTGATGCGGTCCATGACGCGGACAGTGGCGCGCTGCGACCGGCGGAACCGAAAGATATTCTGGTTCTGGTCAGTACGCGCAGCGGGTTTTTCCGCGAACTGATCCGGCGATTGAAGCAATTGGCCGTGCCGGTGGCGGGCGCCGACCGGATGGTCTTGACCGAGGAACTGGCCGTTCAGGATCTGATCAATCTGGCCGAGATTGCCTTGAATCCGCTGGATGATCTCAAACTGGCGGAATTCCTGAAAACGCCGTTTTTTGACCCCGCCAATGCTCCGCCGCCCATAGACGAAACGACGCTGTTCAACCTTGCCCATGGCCGTAAAGGTTCGCTGTGGCAGGCCTTGCGGGACAGCCAGGATGCAGCGCTCGTGGAGGCCCGCGAAGCCATGCTCCGCGCGCGCAATCGTATTGAAAACGCGGGCGTGTACGGGTTTTTCGCCGATTTCCTGAATGAGATTTCGGCGACTGGCGAGACCCGCCAGAAACGCCTGTTTGCGCGCTTGGGTGAGGAAGCCCGCGATCCGGTCGAGGAGTTTCTGGCGCGGGCGATCAGCTATGAACAGCAGAACACCGCCTCCTTGCCTGGCTTCATCGCGGATCTGAAAGCCGGTGAAGGCCAGATCAAACGCGAGATGGAACAGGGTCGCGGCGAAGTCCGGGTGATGACCGTTCATGGCTCCAAGGGGCTGGAAGCGCCCATCGTCATTTTGCCGGATACAACGCAGAAACCCCGCGCGCGCGCCGATCGGAGCCTCTTCTTCACGGAGGATTTCGGCCTGGTCTGGGGCGCGAGCGGCAAGCTCAAACCGGCCCTGGTCGAGACATTGGCGGCTCAGGACATTGAGAGCTCGGATGGTGAAAGCGCCCGCCTGCTCTATGTCGGGCTGACGCGGGCGGCGGGTCGCTTGCTGGTGTGTGGCTGGAGGCGCGGACACGGTGAGGGGTCGGTCGATAAACGCAGCTGGTATGAACGGCTGGATGCGCTGTGGCAGGGCGAAAACTGGACCGAATTTGATAGTCCGGTCCTCGATTGCGACAGTCTGACGCTAAGTGGCAGGCGGTTTGGCGCGCTCCCAGTGAAGCTCGGCAAAGCCGCCGATACCGAACGCCAGATTTCAATGCCCGACTGGGCGCTGAAACCGGCGAAAGCAGAGACCGGCCGTGGCCAGACTGTCGCCCCGTCGCACTTTGCCGAAACGCTGGATGAAGGCCCGACGCTGTCGCCTTTGACAGATGAGAGTGGGCGGCGTTTCCGGCGCGGCTCGCTGATCCACAAATTGCTGGAAATTCTGCCGGACCTACCCGATGAACGCCGGGCAAAGGGCGCGAACGCCTATCTCGCGGCGCAGACTGATCTGGATGAAGATCAGCGCGCCCAGATTGCTGCCGAAACACTGGCCGTTATCCGTCATCCGGACTTTGCCGCCCTTTTCGGGCCGGGCAGTCTGGCGGAAGTCTCGCTGACCGGCAGCGCGCCGGGCCTGCCGGAGGGCGTGATCCTCAACGGACAGGTGGACCGGCTGGTGATCACCGATCACGAAGTTCTGATTGTGGACTATAAAACCAACCGTCCGCCGCCGACAGACGCGGGCGATGTAACGCGCCTTTATCTGGCCCAGATGGCCGCCTATCAGGCGCTTCTGCGGGCGATTCATCCGGACCGGACAGTGCGGTGTGCATTGATCTGGACGGACGGTCCGCGACTGATGGAGCTGGACGATACGGCCCTTGCAGACGCTCTCGCGGCAGGTGTGAAAGCTTGACGACAAGGGCGGCACTACCTAACTCACGGCGGAACGGATCTCACAAACAGGGATTCGCCAATCATAAGGAGAGTTGCGATGTCGACCATAGCGGTTAGCGATGACTCGTTTGAGACTGACGTTCTGAAAGCAGACAAGCCCGTCCTGGTGGATTTCTGGGCGGAATGGTGCGGCCCCTGCAAGCAGATCGGCCCGGCGCTTGAAGAAATTGCCGCGGACATGTCGAACGACATCACAATTGCCAAGGTCAATATCGACGACAATCCGATGACGCCAAGCAAATACGGCGTGCGGGGTATCCCGACGCTGATGATTGTGCGGAACGGCGAAGTCGTCTCCACCAAGATTGGCGCAATGGCCAAAACCAAGATCGAGGAATGGATCAAGGAGTCGCTGGTTTCAGCCGCAGCCTGATTTATTCGATATTGATTTCAGAAAGGGCTCGCCGAATGGCGGGCCCTTTTCGTCTATCCACTGGTTGCATGCGGTGTCACGCCGGCCGTGAGGCCCAATACCTCACCGGCCAGATAGAGCGAACCGCAGATCAGGATGCGCGGTGACGGTTCATCGCGGATGGCATCGGCAATGGCGGAAAAGAGATCGGATTCGGCTTCACCAACCAGACCGGCGGCCTGCGCGGCGGCGGCGACAGCCTGCGGGGTCTGCGAGCCGCCCCGACCACCGGAAAAGCCGATGCCGTGAACGCGGCGGGCAAGGCCGGCAAAATGGCGGAGATAGCCGGTCGCATCCTTGTTGGGCGAGAAGGCGCAGATCAGCATGAGCGGACGCGGTGAACGGGCTTCGAGATCGGCCATGACGCGGGCAATGGCCTGACCGGCGGCTTCATTATGCCCGCCATCCAGCCAGATTTCCGCGTCGCCCGCGGCATCGACCACCGGGCCGGATGTCAGGCGTTGAAGGCGGGCGGGCCAGACGGCACGCGTCAGACCATCGCGCACGGCGGGTTCGTCATAACCGGCGGCCCGTGCAGCGGCGATGGCAATGCCGGCATTGATGATCTGATGTTCGCCTGTGAGCGCCGGACGCGGCAAGTCCCAGAGCAGGTTTTCTTCCTCGTAGACCAGGCGATCATGTTCGGACCAGGCGCGGTAGTCTCGGCCCCAGAGACGCGCTGGTGCGCCAATCGCATTGGCGATGGCCGATATGCGGTCTTCGGCCTCTTCCCGCTGCGGGCCAATAACAGCCCGCACACCGGTTTTCAGAATGCCGGCTTTTTCGCCTGCGATACCGGCAATATCCGTGCCCAGAAATTCGGCATGATCGAGGCTGACCGGGGTAATGACGCTGACGTGCGGTCGGGCGATGACATTGGTGGCGTCAAACCGCCCGCCAAGCCCGACTTCGAGGATCAGGCGGTCAGCGGGGTTTTCGGAAAACAGGAGAAAGGCGGCGGCGGTAGTGATTTCGAAGAATGTGATCGGCGCGCCGTTATTGGCGGTTTCACAGCGCTGGAAAGCGTCGGTCAGGCGCGCATCGTCAACGGGCTGGCCCGCCAGCACGATGCGTTCATTGAAACGCACCAGATGCGGCGAGGTGTAGACATGGACGCGCTCGCCCGTCGCTTCGGCAATCGCGGCCAGATAGGCACAGACCGAGCCCTTGCCATTGGTGCCGGCAACATGAATGACCGGCGGCAGGCGCAGGTGCGGATTGCCGAGCTTTTCCAGCAGGGCTTGCAGCCGCTCCAGCGACAGGTCGATCTTCCTGGGATGGAGGGATGCCAGCCGGTCGAGCACCGGCTGCAGAGCGTCAGTCGCCGGCATAATCAGCGGGCGGCGTATTCTTGCGTACCGCCGGTACGTTGGAGCCACCGCGCTTCATCAGGGTGCGCAGCATACGGCCCAGGGTTTCGCGCATTTCATGGCGATGAATGACGCGGTCAATCATGCCTTTTTCAAGCACGTATTCAGACGTCTGGAAGCGTTCCGGCAATTTCTCGCGGATGGTCTGTTCAATCACGCGGCGACCAGCAAAGCCGATCATGGCGCCGGGTTCAGAGATGTGTATATCGCCCAGCATGGCGTAGGAAGCAGTGACGCCGCCGGTGGTCGGGTCCGTCAGGACAACGATATACGGTAGGCCGGCTTCATTGAGGTCCTGCACGGCCAGGGTCGTGCGCGGCATCTGCATGAGCGAAAGACAGCCCTCCTGCATGCGCGCACCGCCTGCGGCGGTAAATGCGATCAGCGGGGTGCGATCTTTCAGGGCCGCATTCGCCGCCGTGATGAAGGCTTCGCCCGCAGCCATGCCCAGTGACCCACCCATAAAGGCGAAATCCTGAACCAGAACGGTTGAGGGCACGCCGCCGATCGCGCCCTGCCCGATGGACATGACATCTTCGCGGCCGGTTTTCTTGCGCGCCGCGGAAAGACGCGACGTATAGGGTTTGTCATCCTTGAATTTCAGCGGGTCCTTGGGGACGTCCGGCATGTCCAACGTTGTCCATTCGCCATCGAAGGTGAATTTGAACCGATAGTCCGGACCGATGCGCATGTGGTGGCCCGCCGGTGTCACGAACATGCCGGCTTCCAGATCCTTGTGAAAGACCATCTCGCCGGATATCGGACATTTCATCCAGAGATTTTCCGGCGTGTCCCGTTTGGAGAAAATCTTCGAGACACCGGGAGGGGTCAGTCGTTCCAGCCAGCTCATGACAATCCTGTTCTAGCGTGCAGCGCGGATGGCTGCGGAAATTCCGGAAACCAGTTCTAACGCGGTTTTCGTGCCGCCGTCATGGTTTGCGCTCACAATAGCGCTTCCCACCACAACCGCATCGGCACCGCCAGAGGCAATTTCAGCGGCTTCTTCGGGCGTCCTGACGCCAAAGCCGACCGCCACGGGAAGGCCCGTCGCTGTCTGCACGCGCTTTACCGCAGCGGCAACATCTATGACCGCGCCCCTGCCCATGCCGGTCACGCCGGTGGTGGAGACATAATAAACAAAGCCGGACGAGCCTTCGGCC
>Ga0316204_10004291_pt1 | contig 25866 bp, 19 predicted proteins | sample 6monrhotite_MG_2_FD_205661 | JGI IMG/M metagenome (GOLD analysis project Ga0316204, IMG submission 205661) | Microbial mat bacterial communities from mineral coupon in-situ incubated in ocean water Damariscotta River, Maine, United States -... | ecosystem: Environmental > Aquatic > Marine >...
AGTACTTAATACTGAAAAATACTATGACCATGCTATGAATGTGATTGAATCAGAAAATCATGAAATTCTTGAATCGTATGTGACCTATGATGAAGTCCATGCCAAAATTAATAACTCCACTACCGATGGTATTGATGAAGGTTAACTCGAAAGTAAAAGTACAGAGATAAAAACGTTATTTACGATTAAAACATTCAGGTGAATTAACATGAAATCTTTAAAAACCACTTTATATACAGCCGCTGTTATGACCTCTTTCGGATTCACCAATGCCACTGCAAATGGCTTCTTTAGTGTAAAAAAGCAATCTTATCAGCAGCCGGACACATTTAATGAAGCACCTCATAAAGGAACCACCTTCTGGGGTTATTTTAATAAAGATCTGGTTACAAAAGCACCTAAAATAGACAAAGTTGCCAGCTTTGATGCATCAAAGCATATTTGACGTAACTGAAGGTTTTACAAAATCATTTAAAGTCTTAAAAATACGCAATTACCGAAACAATACGTCGTACAAAAACGAATATCAGATAGTAGCTATATCGTTTATTCTAATATCAATAGAAAATTGACTTGTTATCGGCGTTTCATTTATTTACCCATGAAAGCGAATAATTTTCGTAAAGCAAAAGTCGGAGTAATTATGATGAATAAAACTATAAAAACTTATGGTGTTGTCATAAACCTGGATTATTCTCATCAATCCCAATTCGAGTGTAAAATTATCTGGGATGAAATCGTAAAAAATATGATGAATGAAGGTTTTCATATTGATAAAAGAATGTTCATAATGACCACCACGCAAGATAAACAATATGTTTGTGACAAAGCCAGGCAGGCATTAAATAATCTTGATGAAGATGTTGAAGTATTTAACCAGCATTCTTTTCGATATATTACTGATTTTTTTACTGTTGATATGAGTGATTATGTTGACTTGCGTTTACCTTCTAGTAACTTAGGTATTATTCTTAAAGAAAGCAGTCAAACCAATACTTACTACTAGCTAACTGATATATGGCAAGTTAAACGTTCGGTAGATTGGCTACCAGGTTTCTTTGCCTCTGCAGTATTCTAATGAACATTTTCTACAACCGGGAAGCAATATATTGCACTGTGCTATTAAAGAATATTTTTTTGCACCAGTGTTTCAATGTCAGATAGAGCAGACAAACCTTTATCGTTGTACAGGGATAACATGGTTTTCGCAATTGGTATCCAATGTTTTTGTGATTGTTCCGACAACTTTTGCAGCGACGATAATTGTTTATCTTTGAGCCACTGCTGGTAAATTTCAACTAAAGCCGGAAAAATTTCACGACGCATGCCTTTGAAATTAGCAAAATAGAAATGAATTTGGGAATCATCATTGTTTTCAATCAGTCTAGGTAATGTTGATATGGCATCGGCAATATGATCCTTGACTGCACGAGCCATAAATTCACTTTTTGAACGTGGCATTTCCATAACCATTTCAGCCCATTCTTTTCCAAGTATACGGCTCGACTGTATTTCACCAATTTCATGATAGAGAACCGTATCCGCTTCCAGGGAAGCCAATTCTTCTAATGCGACCTCAGGCTTATTATCAAAATCATAGCATGCCAATGCTTTGGCCAGGGGATTATCATTATTATACCAGTGTGATTCTTCGTATTTTTCCCAGATAAAACGCTTGAGAGATTCTTTGCGAATAAAAATGGATTGATTGTGACTCATACCTGGCGGAGCAGCAAGCTCTCTGGCATGTTCATGACCACAGATATAGAGATGATAATCTTCATGGATTGTTTTGCTCTCGAGGTTGGCAAGAAAGAAAACCGGTTTGCCATAATTGCCATAACCACCACTATAAATCAGATTATCTTGTTCAATAAAACTATTAATAGCAGATGCGTCATAACAGGAAAATTGTTGTTCTTTGACATGAATATTACTGAAGCTTTCATCTTCCAGGTTATCCCAATGCGTTTCTCTTTCAGATAACCAGCTGCCAATATCTTCATTGGATAGTTTCTGCCCAAAAGGAATATTATGTTCCCAACGATAAAATTCACGCATTTTTAAAAGATAGATACAAAGGGTGTAGTTACCGGCATACTGGGCATCTGAAATATGACAATTTCTAATAATGGTATTTTTTATTTGCTCAGCTGGATAAATCAAAATGATAAAACCTCAATTTTGTGTGTCAGTCTATTGATGGTTTATTAGAACAGAATAGACATGCTTAGTTCAAAACTCAACGTTAACTTTATTACTCTGTGCCAGAGTAATAAAGTTTTTTTAGATATTGGGGCGATTCTTTTGACAAAAATAATTTGTTCAATGTAGATATTAACCGTCAGGATGGTAATACTTTGTGTAGAAAACGCAGTATATTCGCTCCCATAATCTTTCTTACCTCTTCTTCATTAAAGCCATATTTTAATAAGGCATCCGTCAAATGAGGTAAACCGGTAATATCAAAAGGCGTACTGACACTGCCATCAAAATCCGAACCCAGGGCGACAGAATCAATACCGGCAATTTTCACCGTGTAGGCGATTGCCCGAACAATAGACTGGATATTATCCCCACAAACAGCAGTAGGCCAATAACCAATACCAATCAGACCTCCGGTAGCGGCAATCTGGCGTATTTGTTGGTCGGATAAATTCCGGCTTTTATTGCACGTTCCTTTGACGCCCGTATGACTGACTAAAACCGGTTGCCGGCTGGTGTTTACAACCTGATTAAAAAGTGTTTCAGAGCTATGAGCCAGATCGATCACCATGCCCAGTGACTGCATTTTGGCAAGCGCCTTTTTACCAAACGTTGACAATCCTTCCTTTGTCATGCCATGCGCAGAACCGCCCAGTTCATTATCAAAAAAATGGGTCAAGCCGACAAAGCGTACACCGCGGGCATAAAATTCATCAATTAAATCCAATGAACCTTCCAGTGCATGGGCACCTTCAACACTGAGCATGCCAGCGGTATAAACCGGGTTCTGTTGACGGAGTAACAGAAAACTCTTCAGATCCTGTTGATTTTTAATCAACATAAAGTGATTTTCAGTGCGCTCGGCCGCTGCTGTCAGCCGTTCAATCATGTAATACACACGTTCAGGCAAACTAAACCAGCTCTGTACTGGCCATTTTTGCGCAATCACCAAAGCAGTAATGTCATCAGAGTCAGCTTTATTTTCATATATATTCAATCCATGAGGGGTTTTGCTGACCATTGAAAAAACTTGTAAAGCTGCGCCGGCAGTTCTCATCCGTGGTAAATCAACGTGTCCATAGTGGGATAATTTGTCTATGTTCCGATCCCAGAGTAAGGTATCTGCATGTAAATCGGCGACAAATAATGAATCATGAAACTGCTTTGCCTTTAAGCCAATCGTTGGCAGAGGAGCCTTAGAGACACGGTTATGCTGCTGCTCAACATAGCGTGGTAATAGCGCGACAAAAGCAATAAGAATCGCCCCGACGATAATAAATAACATTTTTTTCTTTGTTGTCATCGTTTCAGCGTTATTGTTGGAAAGATTAAAGAAGCTTGATTCATTGCACAGCTTCATTTCGCAACGAGCTCATGATTGCTGAGAACTAAAGGAAGGATATGAAATTCAATGACACTTTGCAATGTAAGTTTTTGTATTTAAAGGCCGATGGACCCGGTAATTACAATATCGAAGAACTGGAACGTCAATTAGGATGGGTACTGTTAATTATTGTCTTACAATAGAAAAGCAATGGCGATAAGCAGTGACAATAACTATCAGAGTAGAAGTAGGCACCGTCCCTTGCCAGAGTTCTGCAAAAATTGAAGGCATATATAATGTGTGGTAATCTGCAGAAAATAGACTGTTTTAAGGAAGATAAATGTACAGCATACAGCCCGGAATTCTTATGGAAGTACCACGCGTTGCCCGGTATCTTTTGTTTTCGCTAAAACCTGGTGTCCAGGCCAATGATTCATTGCGTGCATTGGGCAATAGTGTTGATGGCGAATTGGCTGTTGTTGGCATTGGTCATTCATTACTGAGGGCTTTGGGATGCAATATCACAGACATGAGAGACTTCCCCACCCATACCGGTCCCGGCATATCTGTACCGAGTACTCCGGCAGCACTTTGGATATGGTTGCGAGGTGATGACCGGGGGGAATTGTTGCATCAAACGCGCCAGTATGAACAGCTATTGGCGGATGCGTTTGTGTTAGATGATGTCATTGATGCGTTTCAGTACAAAGACAGTCGGGATCTGACCGGCTATGAAGATGGAACGGAGAATCCAGAAGACCAGGATGCCGTTAATGCCGCCATCGTGCAAGGACAGGGAGCGGGATTGGATGGTTCCAGCTTTGTTGCTGTGCAACAATGGCTACACAATCTGGATCAATTCCAGGCTATGAACCAGAAAGACCAGGATAACACCATCGGACGTCGTATCTCTGACAATGAAGAAATCGAGGAAGCACCCGAATCAGCCCACGTTAAGCGAACCGCACAAGAAGATTTTGAGCCTGAAGCTTTTGTGCTTCGTCGTTCTATGCCATGGATTGAAAGCAAACAGTCGGGTCTCATATTCGTTGCCTTTGGCCACTCCTTTTATGCCTTTGAGGCATTACTAAAAAGAATGGTTGGTGAGGATGACGGTATTACTGATGCCTTGTTTAACTTCACCCATCCTGTCAGTGGTAGCTACTTTTGGTGCCCGCCGGTAAAAGATAAACGACTGGATCTGAGCATACTGGATTTATAAAAAATTGTGTTGATGAATTTTGCTAAGAGTCATCCCCGGGTTCGGATATTAGTCAATGCAAGTGCTGCGGTTACATTGGTCATTTTTCTGATTAGCTTGATTTCACCGCTGTTTACCCTGGAAAAGTTTTACTTTTTTTCCAATACGGTTTCGCTTGCTTCGGCTTTGATGAGCTTGCTAGAGAAAGGATACGTGTTACTTTTTCTGATAATTTTTATTTTCAGCATTGTGTTTCCCCTGTTCAAACTGAGTGTCATCGTATTTGTATGGAATTCCCACGCAGGTAACAAGGTGCAACATTTACTGAAGTGGATTCATCGATTTGGCAAATGGTCAATGCTGGATGTGTTTGTGGTGGCTTTAATGGTAGTCAGTATCAAGTTTGAGCATTTAGCGGATATGCAAATTCATTATGGACTGTATCTATTTTTGAGCTCGGTATTAATGTCTATGCTGATAGCGGCAATCTCGATACGATTTCTTGAAAATCATGTGCTGTTATTATCCGATTCACCGGATACTCATTCTTAATAAAGAGCATTGTTAACAAAGCGGCGTTATCTGCGTATTAGCCCTGTTCTTTTTCAATGCGAGTCATCAAACTGCTCCAGTTATTCAAAGAATTGTCCTGACTCAGTTTTATGACCTTGTTGTCTGCCAGCCATAAATTTTCACTATTAAAACTGAATAAAAAGGTCAGATCCTTTCGATTGTGTTTTGATAATAATTGCTTGTTGTAGTTATCGAGTATCAATGGCTCAGAATCCAATGCAGGGTAATAGCTTAGCACCATGTGACTTTGCTGATCGGGCATTTTGACATAATTAATTCGTAACCGCTCAAAAGGGATGTCCATAGCCAGCAGGGTAAAATACTTGGCAATACTAAAATCTTCACAATCCCCGGCATTACGGATCAGGGTTTCAATGGGAGTGGCCCAATAATCTTTCTGATTCCAGAGCTCTTTGTCGGAAACCCAGGTCATACGATTGAAAAAATCATTCACTAATTTAATTTTTTCACTGTCGGATTTATCCAGGCTGTGATGCATAAGGTTTTCCCAGGCAGTGAAGCGCTGACTGGTTTTCGGGTCATGCGAAGTATTGATTTGATGATTGGCTTCAGCCATCAGAAAGTCAAATTTATCAACATGTTCGGCATGAACCTTGATGCAGCAGAAAGGAGCACTAAAGACCGAGAGCTTGACCAGATTCAAGGCAAGGTATTTTGAGTATTTTCTTATCATATCGTCTCCCCACCTTCTTACTATGTACTTGAAACCTAAGCACTTGGATCCTAAGCACTTGAAAAACAAAGTATTTAAACCTAGGCACTTGAACAACAGACGAGCAGTAAAAATACATCCAACTATTTCAGTTTAAACCATTGCTGATTATTAAAATATAAGAAAATCATGGAATATGTCAAGGAAACCCCGGGAAGAACGGCTAAAAAGTAAGCAGAAAAGAGAACCAAATAGCAATTTCAATAAACAGTTGGCGTCAAAGGAGCAGTATTTTTTTGCCTGGCATATAAAAAACTGCTTCGATATGCTTCAATTATAGAGACAGCCCTGTCCGGATAAAATTAACTCACTGTTCTAAACTGCAAAGGAAAAGGAATAACTATGAGAACAACTTTATTTCTTATTCTTATGTTTATCTCTTTGAATACTGTTGCGAATAGTTTTATGTCAGAGCCTTCCTGCTTTGCACCCAATAAGCCGCTCATATTTTCTCCCAATAGTTATATTGAGCGATACAATTTAGACGTCATTGAATATAAGTCATGCATCTACCGTTTTATTAAAGAACAGGAACAAGCCATTATTTTGCATGAAAAATCAATTGAGAATGCCAAAGAACTATTAAACAGTCAGCTCAAATGAGTTATCGATCTTTTCCAGACCTTGACTGAGGTAACTTTCCCATTTTTCATAAAACCTCAATCAAGTTCTGCATGGACTAAACAAGTTTTTGACTATCCAGACGACCAACGGTTATTTGTAATGGCTCTTTGCGTTTTTGAGCCAGCTTGACCCAGTTACTAATTTCTTTTAACAGGGTTTCTTCCCCGACACCGTGTCTGGGCGCATTATTGACAATGGAATTGTCCAGACGACCGGAGTTAATATAGGTCCACTGATCCTGGTTATGTGAAATAACACCGGTGTGACCTTTGCTTTCCAGGGAAAAAGACAGGATATCGCCTTTTTTCATCAGGTGCTGCATTTCTTTAAAGATATCCTGGCTCTGTTTATCGACATCCTGCACCCGGGCAATGGCTTTGCTATAGACTTTTTCACCGAGGGCCTCGGTAATACCCTCGCCAGTGAAATAGGCGTTATCGGCACGTCCTTCGGTCTTGGCCCGGTGCAGCAATTGTCGGCTCAAACTGTCCTGCCCGGTGTAACGTACTCCCATTTTCTTTAATCCATGGACAACCAGGGTATAACAATCAATGGTTTCATAGGGGGTGCCCATATACGGTTTTACTGCCTCATCCAGTTTTTTTGCCAGCAATGCGGCATTATCGGAGTGTGTGTCACCGGCGATAGCCGGCAAGCCCGTGCCGTCTTTTGCGGTCTGCCAGCTTAATTCTCTGGTTTTAGCATCCATATAAATCGTACTGCCCGCGGGAATTTTAGTAAAAGCTTTATCTTTATTGCTGGGCGCGTGGATGATACGCCAAGTATCAGATTTCAGCTCATGATTTTTCAATAAAAGACTTGATATGTTCGGACTCTCATGGCTCAGCTGTCCGAGGGTGATTTTTGGCCCAGTATTAACCGCGGAATGTAATTTTGGACTGGTCTCTATTTGGGCTGGATTTATAGCAGTTTTATGAAGGGCTAATTGTGCTGCAGGAACAGCTTTTGCTGCCGACCCGGGCGCCTGATTCCAATTGAGCTCAGAGGTTTCTTTATTATAATAAATCGTTGTACCAACAGGGATTTTCTGAAACGGTTTGTTTTTATTCAGATCATTATGAATGATCGACCAGGTACTGGATTTCAGTTCTGGGTGGGCTAACAATAATTGCGCAACGCTGGCAGTGGTTTTTGACAATGAACCCAGTTTAACCACATTTTCGCTCCTGGATTCAGCCGAAATGTCAATTTTTTGACCAGTAAAATGATTGCTCTTCAATAATTTAGAAAATTCGTTGTTCTCTGAAATGGTGTTGTGACGACTTGTCATCTCTGATAGCAGCTGAATGTCTGAATTTTGTACTCGCATACGTTTTCTCTATGTCAAAATTTTACCCTGATAGTATTAAAACAGCATATTGTATGCCAATTTGATTTTATGCAGATAATTTTGACAAAATAGATTATCCTTACAAAGAGTAGTGATAGCTTTCAGGAATGTCTTTAAATGCATTTTAAAATTAGTGACAATCAACGCCTCATTGCATTGATTCTCATTTTACTGATTATTACGATTGCCAGTGGTTTGAGCGCGACGATGGTGCTCTATCAAACCGCCATTAATAATACTCAGAAAAACTTGAGTGATATAGCACATATGCAGCTCAGCACCATTGAAACGCTGCATCGTTTAAAAGGTGCTCATGAGCATCAGCAATTGGTGTATGAAGATACAAAATTTATTAGCCTGCTGGTTGATGCCATTGAGCGCTATAAACAGGCCAATGTCGGGGTAGAAATTGACATTGCCACGCGTCTGGATGATAAGATTGTCTTTATTTTTCCCCAATACCCACCCGCTCAAAGTAAGCCCAAGCCAATTACCACAAAATCAAACCATGCGGTGCCAATGGAACTGGCATTATCAGGCTCAACCGGAACCGTAATCGGTTCGGATTATTATGGCAATAAGGTGCTGGCGGCTTATGAATACAGTGAAGACTTAGCGCTTGGTGTGGTGGCCAAAGTTGCGCTGGACAAGGTTCAGCAACCATTTATAGATGCCGGCTATTATGTGCTGATTGTGTCCACCTTACTGGTTGTTATTGGCATTTCTTTATTTGTTAGCATTGGCTCGCCAATTATTCGAAAAATGCGCGAAAATGAAGAGCGATTTCGTGGACTGTTCAATGAATCCACCTATTTTGTTGCCCTTTTAAACCCCGAAGGCTATGTTGAAATGCTCAATGATACGGCCAGGGAACATTTCAATCTAAAAGAAAGTAACTGGTTTAATAAGCCATTTTATCAACTGCCGTTCTGGGCTCACTCGGTACACGAACAGGAAAAGGTACAAAAATCCCTTTCAGAGATAACGCCCGGAGCAATTATTCGCTATGAAACGACCTGCATGCTGCCGGACGGTGGAATTGTTGATATTGATCTCTCCATCAAACCCATAACTGATAGTGAGAATAATATCGTTAATATTATTGCCGCAGGTAGTGATATTTCTGAGCTTATGAATAGTCAGAAAAGTTTACTCGAAAGTCAACAACGCTACCAATCATTAGTAGAATCTTCGGAAGCAACGCCATGGGAAATGGATTTTAGCCGGAAACAATTTATTTATGTGGGGGGGCAGGCATTAAATTTGCTGGGCTATCCTATTAACCAGTGGTATGAAGAAAACTTCTGGAGCAGCCATATTCATCCTGATGATTGGGAAGCAGTGATTAAATTCTTTCACAAGGTGATAAAAATAGATGGCAATTATGATCATCGATACCGAATGATTTCCCAGCAGGGAGAAACGGTCTGGATTCATAATTATGTCAATGTGGTATACCACGATGACAAGAACTATTCCTTATCGGGTTATATGTTTAATATTACCGAGCAGATGGAATATGAACGGCAACTTCAGCGCAGCCAGAAAATGGAAGCCCTGGGACAGGTAACAGGAGGCATTGCTCACGATTACAATAATATGCTGGGTATTATTATGGGCTACTCCAATATCTTATTGTCGAAGTTAAGCGGCCAGCCAGGTTTACTTAAATATGCCCAGAGAATTAATGAAGCCGGTCATCGAAATGCCAAATTAACACAGAAGCTGCTGGCGTTTTCGCGAGAAAAAACCCTAGAGGCTGAACAGCTTAATATCAATGATGTTCTGGAAGAAATGCGGCACCTATTAGAAAAAACTTTAACCGCACGAATCAAGCTGGTGATGGAGCCATCTTCGGAACTCTGGGATGTAAAACTCGATAAGGGTGATTTTATCGATGCCTTGCTTAATATGAGCATTAATGCCATGCATGCGATGGACAATGGTGGTCAATTAAGCCTTGCAACCGAAAATACCGAATTAGACCAGGCAGAGGCCAATACCCTGCAAATTCAACCAGGGGATTATGTCTTGCTAACATTAAAAGATACCGGTTCCGGGATAGATGAGTATATTCAGTCAAAAATGTTTGATCCGTTTTTTTCCACCAAAGGCAAAGACGGAACCGGCCTTGGATTGAGTCAGGTATATAGTTTTGTTAAACATCTGGGTGGCGGCATAAAAGTCAATTCTGAAATTGGTAAAGGCAGCCAGTTTTTTATCTATATTCCCCGACATATTGCGGAACAAGATGAGGATGTCATTGAACAGCAAGTGACCCAATTTATTAATGGTGAAGAGACCATACTGATTGTGGATGATGAGCCTATGCTGGCAGAGATGACGGGAGAACATCTGAAGTTAAAAGGTTATAAAGTTATTTACGCTGAAAGTGCTGAACAGGCGTTGGATATTCTAAGCAATCAGAGCGTTGATCTCATGCTTACCGATGTGATTATGCCGGGTATGGATGGTTATCAATTGTCGGTCAGGGTAAAAGAGCTTTACCCTGACGTTAAAATACAAATAGTCACTGGTTATAATGATGGTAAACATCTGGATCAGAATAACTTGCTGCTAGATCCCGTTTTACATGAAAACCTCATTTATAAGCCGTTTGAAATAAGTGATCTATTGCTAAGAATTAGAAGTTTACTGGATCAGCCCGAGACTATCTCAACCGACGAACAGCTGGCGACTAGTCGTGTCAAAGAAGCCAATGTTAAATTACAATGGAATGATAATTTAAGTGTGCATATTCCTGATATTGATAACCAGCACAAATATATGTTCGAATTATTTAATTACTTTGAAGAGTCTATGTACCAGAAAGATAATGACATGATTGAAAGTAATTTTAATGATTTAATTGATTATATTAATTTTCATTTTCAACGTGAAGAGGAGGTTATGCTGGCTTGTGACTACCAGGGACTCAACAAACATCATCAAGTACATAACATGTTTAAAAAACAGATCCTTGATCAATTTGATGACTTTAAGAAGGGGCAGTTAAATAATCAGGAGCTGTTATCACTGTATCGGCACTGGCTAGTGGATCATGTTTCCGGGATGGATCAGGCTATTGGTGTTTATTGCAAAGATAAACAGGATGAAATCAATAAAGGACTGGAAAAAGCCCATCTGGAACTACTGAGCAAGGATGATGAAAATGCCTGATGTTTATATCATAGATGATGAGAGAGCCATTGCGGAATTGCTGGGGATCTATATTGAGAATATACAGTTAGAGGCTCACACTTATACCAGTGCTAAAGAATTTTTTGATAATGAAGCGGTGATTGATAATAACTCAATATTAATCCTGGATCTGAAAATGCCGGACATGGATGGTATTGAAGTGATTCGTCTGCTGGCAAAGAAAAATATGACGCTGTCTTTGATACTGGTTAGTGGTTATGATACCAGTGTCCTGCATTCAGCGAAACAACTGGCTCAGGCCCATAATTTTAATGTCATTGGCAGCCTGGTCAAACCCATTGATAGGCTGGCACTGGAGCAATTTGTTCTTAGTCATACGCCTTCGGAAGTTCATATATCCCTGCCGGGTGCCAGCTCGGATCAGGTGTTTATACCGCAGCTGGATGATATAAAACTGGCGCTGGAGCAGGAACAACTGGTGCTGCATTTTCAGCCGCAGATCAATCTTGAAACAGGTGAAGTCATAGGAGCAGAAGCATTAGTTAGATGGTTACACCCTCAGCATGGTCTGATTTTTCCTGATAAATTTATTGCTATGATAGAAAACAATGGACTGATGGATTTGATGACCAAACAGGTCATTAATTTAGCGATCCAGCAAATCAGCTACCTGGTTGAGCATGGCAGAAGAATTCCTTTATCGGTCAATGTATCGGCTGAAAATATTAATAGTTTATCTTTACCGGAATATCTCACCTGCATATTGCAGGATAATAAACTGGATCCGACCATGCTAATTCTGGAAATTACGGAAACAGCACTGATGGGAGAATTGGTGACGTCACTGGATATTCTCACCCGACTGAGAATGAAAGGTTTTGATTTATCAATTGATGACTTTGGCACCGGTTATTCGTCTTTATCTCACCTGCATCGCATTCCCTTTACGGAATTGAAAATTGATCAAAGTTTTGTCAAAACAATGGCACATGATGATGTCTCCAATGCCATAATCAGGACCTGCATATTATTAGGCCACGAACTGGGCATGTCGGTGGTTGCCGAAGGTGTCGAGTCAAAACCCATACTGGAACGTTTGATTAACATGGGCTGTGATAATGCCCAGGGCTATCATATTGCACGACCCATGCCTGCCGAGCAATTATTGCAATGGCTGGAAGAACATTGAAGGCTTTGTTTAATTGTTGCTTAATTAGATTTAATCGTTCAATCCTGTACAAATAAATTCCTTATCAATTCATTTTACAAAGTTTCTGGATGACTCGTCTCCAGATGACTAGACTAATAGTTAAAATCGATCATTTCGGTCAAAATCGCATCCCCAGGTTTTCCACTAATAAAATCAAGTTTTCCACAGTATTTACAGGGTGTTCCATTAGATTTTTTTTAAATCTCAGTCTATAGTGTGAATTAGTAGCAAATTAATGGCCTTGAGTGATATTGATATTCAAGCAAGTGCTGAATCTAAAGTTATTTTGAAAACTGCCGAAACACTAATTAAAGGGAAACTCTATGAAAACAACATTTAAATTTTTTGCAATATTATTCGTTCTATCGTTGCTAGCTGCACCCAGTGCATTTGCCGGTGATAAAGTTTCACCGATGACCGTTGAGGGAGCTGCAACGGTAACCACGGAAGAAGCGAAAAAGCTTTTTGATGATGGCGTTCTATTTATTGATGTTCGTAAAGATAAAGACTGGAATGCGGGGCGTGTTTCAGATGCTGTCCAGCTTAATATTAAAACCAAATTCACTGAACAGGACTTGTTGGCCGTCATGAAAAAAGACGAGCCGGCAGTCATCTATTGCAATGGTGAGCGTTGCTTGAGAAGCTCCGATGCCTGCAAACTGGCCGTTGGATGGGGTTTCACCAATTTATACTATTATCGAGACGGTTTTCCTGCCTGGAAAAATGCGGGCAACCCAATTGAATAAACTCAATCAGAATAAGAGTTTAATAAACTAATAGCTTACTCTTTAACTGTGGAGCAATTTCGAGGAGATTAACTTCACTGCTTAAAGAGTGGCTAAATCTAGTCAAGCGAGTACGTTTTTACTATGAATTTAAAAAATAGAATAGTATTTACAGTTGTCATTTTGGCAGTTGTTATTGCCGGTGCTGGTTTCATATCCAGTTATTTAAAAATGGACAAGTCAGCAAGCCGATACAATGAGCTCGCAATTAGTGGCAGCCAACAATTATGGGACTTGATTGCCTTGAATCAATTTACCCAAATGGAGCCGAATATAAAAAATATTACCCGCGATCGTAATCTCAAGAAAGCGGTGGCAGAAAAAAAAGTCGATATTATCCAGGAAAATGCAGCAACCGCATTTAACCTGCTTGAAGGCCAGGAAATAATTACATCCATGCAATTATTGGATAACAAAGGTGTTGTTTTATATGATGCAACCAATAAAGCCTCCCAGTCTTCAGTCAATGACTTATCGCTTATGGCCATAGAACAGAAAAAAAATGTTACCGCCATTACTGAAAATACCAAAGGTTACCTGCAGGCTGAACTGGTCTTCCCGATAACTCAACGGGGCAAGGTGATTGGGGCAGGCTCTTTTTCTCTTAAACTTGAGCGGGCTATTGAGTCCTTGAAAAAAAGACAGAACTCACAAGTGTATATTAGTAATCTGTCAGGAAAGCTTCAGTCTTTTTCCGATATTGACTTACAGGCTAAAATAAATAAGCTTGGCTTACCTTATGAAACTGCAGAACATATAGTATTAACAAACGATGGACAGGCCTTTTCAGCAACCATCTTACCCATTAGAAGTGCCAACAAGCAACTATTGGGCAATCTGATTAGCTTTACTGACAACACCAGCAGCTATAATTCCCAGCAGACAATTAATATCGGTGCTGTTCTGCTGTTGCTCGTTATAAGTGCTATTTCCATTATCTTTATTTACTGGTTTTTAAGCCAGTCACTAAAGCCATTACACTCTATTTCTCAATCACTCACCGCAGTGAGTCAGGGTGATTTAACCGTTGCGATTGAGCAAAGTCCTCGCAATGATGAAATTGCTGAAATTCAACGAGCCATTGCTAATACTATTAATAAGCTTCATGAGCTGGTATCTCAAATTACCTCACTAATTTCTGAAACCAATAATTCATCTGAATTACTCGCACAGACGATGCAGAACAATCAAAATAATATTAACCAGCAACAAAGCAATATTGAACAGGTGAGCAACGCAGCCCTTGGTGTTGAGTCTGCCATAGCGAATATTTCCCAATACAGTGAGCAGATGACGACCCATTCACAGGAAACTGATGATGAATTAGGCAAAGGTAGTAAAATTATTCATCAAACCATTGATTCGATAAAAAAGATTTCTACTCAAGTTGAAAATTCCGCTAATGTCATTAATAAGCTTTCACAAGATACAGAATCTATTGGTAGCATACTTGAAGTCATCAAGGGTATTGCCGAACAAACAAATCTTTTGGCCCTTAATGCTGCCATTGAAGCGGCTCGTGCTGGTGAACAGGGCCGTGGTTTTGCAGTAGTCGCTGACGAAGTACGTGCTCTGGCCGGTAAAACCCAAGAGTCTACCCAGGAAATCGAACAAATGATCGAGCGTCTCCGTAGTGGCGCGAGTTCTGCTGTGCATGAAATGGATAATAGTCGCAGTGAAGTCCAAAGTTGCGTTGAGCTGGCCAATAAGACAGAAGCATCTATGAGTGTCATAACACCAAAGGTGGCAGAAATTAAAAATAGCAATATTGAAGTTAATCGTTCTATTATTGAACAAAAAGATGCCATTGAAGGGATCAATAAAAATATTGCCACCATTAGTCAAATTTCAGAAAACAATGTTGAAGGGAATTCGGAAGCGGTGAATATCAGTGATAATCTGAAACAACTTTCTGACAAACTGGATGCTATGATTGATCAGTTTAAAGTCTAGTTTCTAAACCGCAACGGACATGGAGAGCGAACTTTAATCTCAGCGGATTAAAGCTGGTATGCAGATTTCAGATTAGTCTGGACTGATACTATTAATCATCTACTGCGATGCCGCCAGATTAAATTTTTTTTCAAAATCTTCAGAAAATAATGGCTTGTAAAAATAATAGCCCTGAATCAAGTCGCAACCTGCCTGTTTTAAATATTCAAGTTGTTGTTCATTTTCGACACCTTCGGCAACGGTCTCGAGTTTAAATTGTTTTGCCAGGACGATAATAGCCTGAATAATGGCCTTATTGTCCTGATCATCCGGTGTTCCATTGATAAAACTTTTATCAATTTTTAAGGTATCAATGGGAAGCTGTTTTAAATAACTCATGGATGAATAGCCGGTGCCAAAATCATCAATGCTGATACGGATACCCAGGGATTTTAAATATCTCAATTTATTAACACTTTCCCGGGTATTATTCATAATGGCTGATTCAGTCAGCTCCAGTTCCAAAATGGCCGGATCGACATTGAGCTGGGTAAGTATGCCCTCAATGTCCAGTACAAAATTCTTTTGCTGAAAGTGGATACCGGAAATATTAATGCCAACCCTGAAAGGCTGTTTGGCTTGTTCATTCCAGTACTTGACCTGGGTCAGGGCCGTTTTAAGAACGAATTCTTCCAACTTGATGATTTGATTGCTTTCTTCGGCCAGTGGAATAAATTTATAAAGGGGAACGGGGCCAAATTTCTTGCTATGCCAACGCAGAAGTACTTCCATGCTGGAAATTGCGCCCGTTTGGCAATTAACCTGAGGCTGATAGACCAGGTGCAATTCATTTCTGTCAATGGCGGTCTTTAATTCCGTGGATAGTATGAATTTTTTGGCTTTAACTTCATACAATGCCTGATTGTAAAATTGAAAAGAATTTTTGCCATTTTCTTTGGCATGATACATCGCCAGGTCGGAATATTTCAACAGAGTATGAGTGTTCTCACCATCCTGAGGGTATAAGGAAATACCGATACTGCAACTGAGAAACGCCTGAGTGTCATGAAAGCTATAGGCCTGTGATATTGATTGAATAATATTGTTCGCTACCTTGGCTAATTTGGTTTCAGAGACTGCTTGTTTGATCACGATGATAAATTCATCGCCACTGATTCGGGCTATAAAATCATCCACTCGAGTACTCGCGCGTAGGCGGGATGCCGCCTCAATGAGTACCTGGTCACCAAAATCATGTCCCAGGGTATCGTTGATAATCTTGAATTCATCCAGATCGATAAAAAACAGGGCAAATGCTTCCCTGGTAATTTTATTTCTGGACAAGGTTCGTTCCAGATAATTATAAAAATTGTGCCGGTTGGGTAATTGCGTCAGCGTATCGTAAAAAGCCAGGTTTTCCAGTTCATTGGTTTTTTCTTTAACGATATGTTCAAGTGATTCATTCAGGAGTTGTAATTCCTGTGTTTTATACTGTAATTCATTTTCTACCTGTGAGCGCTTTTCAGTTTCCTGCTCTAATTGCGTGGTTAAAGATTGATTTTCAATTTCTACGCGATAGCCTGAAATCAGACGGCTATTAAAACGTAGGACAGTAATACTAACCAGAATAATAAAAATGATGCAGGTGTAGAGGTACAGTGGTTGCAAGTCAGGTAATTGCGCAAAGTAGAAGGTAATGACCGGGATGGAAACCGTGATCAGATAGGTAAAATATGCCCAACGGAAAGCGCCCAGAGTAGTGATGGCGGCGATGAGTATTATTGCAATGAGCATTGAGGCATAAATATGATGGTCAGCAGGAATAATAAAAATTAATAGCGCTATCACGATACCATTAAGACAGGCGCCCAGAAGAAACAGATTCATCCATCGTAATGGGTTGTTTACCGGTTTGATGCGTTGATAAAAGACATTGGATATCCAGCGCAAAGACAAAATAAACAGGTTGCAGAAATACCAGATAATTATTTTATTGTTAATCTCAGTCAGATCCCAGGCTAGATATAACACCAGGGAAAGAGCAATAAAAAAACCTATGAGTAATAGATTAAGGGATTGATAGAGGTAATCCACCTGCTTTTTGGCAAGTAATTCTGAAATAGATTCCATGGACTCAGGTATTGTAATTGAAATATTTTTTCCAGAAAGACACCGCATCCGGAGCATTTCTTATAGTATCGGAAAGCACGTGGCGATATCAAGCATGGATTGGCATTTTTATTCAGCCGACATCGAAATAGCACTTTGTTGGCTTACAGGCTTTAAATACGCTGAACCGAAGTCAAAATTGCTTTATAATAGTGAAATAAAAAAATAATTTTAAGGGGGAGAAGTACTGGCCAGATTTGGGGAAGTACTTTATTGTGGGTAATTATTGATGAATAAAACGATAATATTATTGACTCTGTCCCTGATTTGCTTCAGTTTTAGCAGCGTTTTTGCAGAAACTGAATCCGCTGAAAAGGATGACGACTGGGGAGAAGAGTGGGATAAAGGCTTTGATGACCGTCCCGTTATTCCTGAAATTATTTATCCTGACTGGTTCAAGAATAGTTTTCTGGAATTGTCGGATGATATCAAGGAAGCCGTCGATGCAGGTAAAAAAGGCATTATTGTTTACTTTGGTCAAAAACATTGTGCTTACTGCCAGGCTTTGATTGACAAGGATTTTGGTCAGAAGGACATTGAGGCTTATACGCGAAAAAACTTTGACGTGATCCCCATTAATATCTGGGGCAGCAAAGAAGTGACGACTCCCGATGGTCAGATCTTGACCGAGCGGGAATATGCCTTGCGGGAAAACGCCAATTTTACACCGACACTGATTTATTATGATGCCCAGGGCAATAAGGCACTAATGTTGCGCGGCTATTATCCTCCCTACAAATTTCGTGCGGCCATGGAGTATGTTGAGCGGGGTTATTACAAGGAAGAACCTTTTCGTCAATACATGCTGCGTGCCAATCCACCGCCCAAGTTTGAAGTTTCAGGGATGAATCAGAAAGATTTCTTTATGACACCGCCCTATGTTCTGGATCGTTCCCGGTTCAAGGCTCAGGACCCCTTATTGGTCTTTTTTGAGCAACAGGATTGTCATGCCTGTGATGTTCTGCACTCTGAACCACTGGAATTTGAAGAAACCAAAAAATTGCTGAAACATTTTGAGATCGTCCAATTGGATATCAATTCGGAAACACCGGTTATTACCCCGAATGGTCAGCGTATTACCGCAAAACAATGGGCTGAACAACTCAATTTGTTTTATACTCCCACATTAATTGCTTTTGATGAAAGAGGGCATGAAATTATTCGAATTGACTCCGTTGCCCATGTCTATCGTCTGAAAAGCGTCCTGGAATTTATTGTGACCAGGACCTATATGACCACACCAGACTTTATGACCTGGCGTTTTAATGCCCTTTTTGGTGGCAAAATGCTGCCTCCAACTGAGGTTCAGAGTAATGCGCCGGAGCTTGATGCGCCACCGGTCGGGAGCAATAATTAAGCCAGTGATCAATAAACACCTACCTAATTCATGAATGAAAAATATACCCGGATGCTGGAACAGGCTGGCATCCCTGATTCTGCTATTGAAAACTCCTTTAGTCCTGCGACAATCCAGCGGGGCATCAAATACTTTGAAAGTGATCGGGCTGAAATTACCGATATAGAATCTGCTACTGGCCAGGATATTAAGATTCATGCGAATGTTTTTGGCAGTCTGGGATATGCCTATACCATTATTGTGACTCTGAGAATGGCCAAAAACTATATCAGCATTATTGGTGAATGTGACTGTCCAGTCGGTTTTCGCTGTAAACATGCGGTGGCAACATTACTGGAGTTTGCTCATTCCCATGCCCAGTCTATCAATGAAAAAGGGCAACTCAGCGATGCGGATAAGGAACGAATTGCACAACAGGAAGTTAATCTATGGTTTAAACAACTGGGCAACGAACCTCTAACTTCAGCACAGGAGTCAAAACCGGCTCATAATAATGTCCTCTTGTACTTACTCAGACCCGCAGAAAATGAACAAGGTATGGAAGTGCTTACTATCATTACCAGGCGCTTGAAAAAAGGGGGATATGGTAAGAGTAAAGCTCAGAGTCTGGAAGAGCTGGTAGACGGCTATTTTATGCATATCAATTACGAGTATACGGAAGAAGATGTTGAAATCGCCGGTTTGTTATACAGCATGGCAGGAAGAGGTTTACTTTACCGGCAAAATGTTTACCCATTGAAAGGCGATATTGGTGAACTGGCACTGGAGAAATTGTTATTGACGCAGCGTTGTTTCTGGCTGACACAGGAAAATAGAGCCCCATTGCAGCCAGGTTCGCAACGTGATTTACAGATAGCCTGGCAGCATAGTGCGGGTGAATATGAGCTATCCGCCGCCGTAACACCTCCGGCGCAGGAACTTTTTCATCTCAAGCAATTTTATTACCTGGATTCTGAAGTGAATCAACTGGGTCGTGTCAATCATGCAGATTTATCTGCGCAACAATTACAGAAAATATTGCTGGCACCCGCAATACCGGAAAAAATGGCTGAGCAGGTCAGTGAAAAATTATTACAGGTCTGGCCGGAAAGCGAAGTACCCATACCAGTAGCATCGGGTTTTGGAACGGTTAAAGTGAATGAAGTTCCGATAGCTGATGTCTTATTGCATAGTGTTGAACATGATCGGGGCCGAATTCATGTGCTCAGTTTAAGGTTTGATTATGGCGGTCATATTATTCAACCAGCAGTAATGGCAGACACTTACGGCTTTATAGAGGAAAAAACACGCTATATAATCCAACGCGATAAAGACTTTGAAAGGGCCTGTATCAATATCCTGAGCGCACAATCATTTGTCGGGGCAGAACAAGCCGGACTCCTGGAAATGAATCAACTGGATCAGATCCTTATGGCCGATTCGCTTTCCGATTCAGTCTGGTTATGGCATGATTTTCAAAATGAAGTGATACCTGAATTACAGTCACAGGGCTGGAAATTTCATGTTGATGACAGTTTTTATCTGCAAATTGCCGAGGCTGATGACTGGTATGGTGAGCTGGAGGAAACTCAGTCCAGTGACTGGTTTGAAATCAGTCTGGGGATAGAACTGGACGGCCAAAGTATCAATTTGCTGCCATCTCTGGTGGAACTTCTGGTGACAGAAAAAGATCCCCAAAAGTTAAGACAAACCCTTCTCTCACGTGAAGATGTCTTATTGCCTGTGACCATGGATGATGCTCAACCACGCTGGGTAAAATTACCGGCCAGGCGAATCATGGGGATATTTGATACTCTGGTTGAACTCTATGATAGCAGTGCGCTTAATAGCTCAGGCAAGTTGATGTTAAGCAAAAATCAGAGCCTGCAGATAGGGGAAATATTAAATAATGCCGGGCTAAAATGGAAAGGCGCAGAAGAATTGCAGGCCTTGCATAAAAAGCTTCAGGATTTCAACGGTATTCAGGCCATCAAGCCGCCTGCGCAGTTAAAAACAGACTTGCGTGATTATCAGCAACATGGTTTAAACTGGTTGCAGTTTCTACGGGAATATCACTTTAACGGTATTCTTGCCGATGATATGGGGCTAGGAAAAACGGTGCAAGCACTGGCACATCTTCTGTATGAGAAACAGCGTGAACCGAATAATAAACCATCTCTGGTTATAGCTCCAACCAGCCTGATGGGAAACTGGAAGCGCGAAGCCCGACGCTTTACACCTGATCTGAAAGTCCTGCTGTTACATGGTGCAAAACGGAAGTTACTGTTTTCAGAAATTGAGCAAAATGATATCGTGTTAACAACCTATTCTTTGATGCTTAGAGATAAGGATTTTCATGCACAGCAACACTATCATTATGTGATCCTGGATGAATCTCAGAATATCAAAAACGCTCGCTCAAAAACGTCTCAACTTATCTTCCAGCTAAAATCCAACCATCGCCTTTGCATGACGGGAACGCCGATGGAAAATCATCTGGGTGAGCTCTGGTCTCTGTATCATTTTTTAATGCCCGGTTTTTTGGGTATGCTGGATCGATTTAACCGCCTGTTTCGTACACCGATAGAAAAACAGGGCGATGTTGAGCGACAGGAGCAATTACATAAACGTATTAAACCCTTTATGTTACGGCGTACCAAAGAGATGGTTGCTACAGAGCTGCCAGAAAAAACCGAAATGATTCGAACCATTCCATTGTCAGGCAGGCAACGTGATCTCTATGAAACGGTTCGTCTGGCCATGGATGAGAAAGTGCGTGATGAAATCAGTAAAAAAGGCCTGGCACGTAGTCAGATTATGATTCTTGATGCCCTGTTGAAACTGCGTCAGGTTTGTTGTGATCCCAGGCTATTACCATTGACGAGTGCTCAGGATGTTAGGGCATCAGCCAAGCTGGATATGCTCATGGAAATGGTGCCGGAAATGGTGGAAGAAGGAAGGAAAATTCTTATCTTTTCCCAATTCGTAAAAATGCTGGGTTTTATTGAAGAGGAATTAAAAAAACACTCAATTCCCTATACCAAACTGACGGGACAAACGAGAAATCGTGATGAGATTATCGAGTCTTTCCAGGCGGGTGATGTGCCGGTCTTTTTGATCAGTCTTAAAGCCGGTGGCGTTGGACTCAACCTGACGGCAGCCGATACCGTTATTCATTATGATCCCTGGTGGAACCCGGCAGTAGAAAGGCAGGCCACTGACAGGGCTTATCGAATCGGTCAGGACAAGCCGGTCTTTGTTTATAAGCTTCTGACTGAAGAAACCGTGGAAGAGAAAATCTTACAAATGCAACAATCTAAACAGGATTTGGCTGATGCACTTTATCAGCAGCAAGAGCGTCCGGATAAGATAGAAAAGCAGTCAATGGAAAAAGCACCGAAACTTTCTCAGCAAGATCTGGTAGAACTGCTTAAGCCACTGGATTGACTTTGAACTGACATCCGGTTGATAGTTTAAATTAGTTATACTTGTACCATAATCTTCTAAAATTTTTTAAAATTCATTATGATCGTCTAAAATGGCATTGTTGTATGGATTAATGGATGTTTAATTGACTGCTTAGCTATGACCATCTGGTGAGTTGAAAATTATAAATGGAGAAATAAATGTCGGAACAGGCACCAGGTTTTTGGTCCACGCTCCCGGGAATTCTTACCGGTATCGCAGCAATGATTACGGCAGGAACCGGACTTTACATTGCGGTTGCTAATAACAGTAATCATAAAATACCGGCTAATGAGGCCATTGTTAAGGATTCCGGAAGCAATCAGGCTTCAGACGAGCAGCAGGATTCGATATCGCATCAGAGCGGGAATAAAGAACCTGTTGTAAAGGAGCAGCTTGCAACCAACACATCAAATGTCAAGCCAATGCCAAATTTAGCAGGATTTCCAGAGACCGGTCACCTGGTCGATTGTACCCTGTTTCCCACGGTCAATACGGTGGCCAGCCTGATGAGCTGGTCAAATTATTATCATAAACAAATCATCGCTGCCGGTGGTGTAAATACTCGTGCGTCAGACCCATGCAATAAAACAATCGATTATCGGGGCATGGCGCATTGTAAAAGGCCTGATGATCCAGAGATACGTCAGGCCTTCCTTGAAACGCTGGAGTTGTGTCGTAAGGCCGGGATTGAGTGGCAGCATATTCAACACACCAGCATACAATAAAAGTTGTAATCATTGGACAAAGAATCTTTGCCTGATCGGTAATGTGTAACTTGAGCAGTTGGATTGGGTTTTGTGTCGAGGAAATTAATCCACGTCAATAAATCTTGATGTTTACCATAAATTAAAATTTTAAAAAACACTGTAGTATAAGCATAGACAAATTGAAAAAGAATTCATATTCTTAAGCAATAATACTAACTAATCACATGCTATGTGGCTTTACTGAAGTTAAGAGTTGTGCAGTATTTTTTAAAATTTGTTTATGATGAAGTTAAAGCTTGTTTCGGGTTCATGCCGATTACCCCTCATTATTGTTAGTATTATCAGTTTTTTGATAATAACGATTGCTTATATCAGAACGGAAGTACTGATACAGGAGCGTTATGCAAGGGTTGCAAAAGAGATTCATCAGCAAACTCAAACCCTGATCAATGAGAAAAAGGAAGCCATTTTATTGGTGGCTCTTTCTTTGGGAGAAGATTCGAATATTAAAAAAGCCTTAATATTCGATGATTCAAAGCAATTGCAATTGAATAAATTTTCCCAAAAACTTGAATTACATACTCCCATAAAAAATCTCATGTTCCAGATTATAAAAAAAAATGGCGATAGCCTGTATCGTAGCTGGACCAGAAAAAATGGCGATAACTTACTTAAGGCTCGCCTGGATGTGGCAGAAATGTTGCTACAACCGGAAATTAAAACCGCTATCAGTACCGGTAAATTTGATTTGACATTCAAGGCCATGGTCCCCGTCTATGATGATGATGAATTTATAGGTATTTTTGAAGTCATTGCAAAATTTAACTCAATAGCCAATAAACTGGAGAAACAGGGAATTGATTCGGTTTTTCTGGTGGATAAAAGTTATAAAAAACAAATCATCAAACCCTTTACAGAAAAATTTTTACAGGATTTTTATGTTGCCAATGTTAATGTGAAACAGAACTATCTGGATCTCATGCAACAAAATCGGCCTGAACATTATATTAATTCCAATAGTAACTTTCTGATCGACAAAGAAAATAATCTCCTGGCGGTATATTTTGCATTGCCGGATATCCAGAATATGCCTATGGGGCATTTTATATTATTCAAATCTCTGGATAACATAGATATTTCTGATATTTATAGCACCCGTAATCAACAATTTATTTATATAGCACTGCTGGCTGTTTTATTGTTTGTTATCATTCAATATATGTCCTCAATGCATCTGACACAAAAGATAAAGGAAATAAATCATCAACTGGAAGAAAAAGTTTCAGCAAAAAATAAAGAACTGATTAATCAGGGGCATTTTTTGCAAACGGTGCTGGATGGTTTGTCAGACTCGGTTATGGTGATTGATAAAGATTTCAATGTCAGCATGATGAATAAAGTTGCGAAAAGTATTTTAAAAGAAAAGCAGGATTCAGGCGATATGCCAAAATGTTATAACATATCTCGTCAATTGGATTTCCCCTGTTTATCAACTAAACATAAGTGCCCGCATTCTGAGGTATTTACTAGTGGTAAAACCTCTAAAATTGTCCAGGACCATATTACCTCGGATGGAAAGGCTCAGTTTCTGGAAATTACCGCAACGCCATTATTTGATGAAGAAGGAGAAGTGGAGGCTATTATTGAACTGGCGCATGATATTACCACTCATCTGATGATTCATGAACAATTGCAACAACAGAAAAATCGTTTGGATCATCAGGCTCATCATGATGCCTTAACCGGATTACCCAATCGGGTATTGTTAACAGACCGTCTGCACCAGGCAATAAAACAGGCGAAAAGAGAACACTATAAAGTGGCGGTGTTAGTTATTGACCTGGATCGTTTTAAAGAAATAAATGACAGCCTGGGACATAGTGTCGGTGATGAAGTTCTGGTAGAAATCGCCCGGCGTCTTAGATCAGGGATCCGCAGTGTGGATACCGTTGCACGTCTGGGCGGCGATGAGTTCACCATTATTCTGGCCAATATAGAGCGGACTTCAGCCGTGATGGAAGTTGGACAAAAATTGATTGAAATCCTGGGTGAAAAAATTATGTACGGTGAACATGAGCTTTATATCACCGCCAGTATTGGTATCAGTCTCTATCCGGATGATGGCGATAACACCGAAATTCTTTTGCGTAATTCAGATTCTGCCATGTATCAGGCGAAAGAAGTCGGGCGAAATAACTATCAGTTTTACACTCAGGAAATGACTGAGCAGGCTTTTGAGCGAATATTGATGGAAAAAAATCTACGTCGGGCAATCGAAGAAGATGAATTCATGGTGTTTTATCAGTCACAATACAATAGCCGAAGCGATCAATTTATTGGCATGGAAGCCTTATTAAGATGGCAGCATCCGGAAATGGGCCTGGTGTCACCGGCAAAATTTATACCCATAGCCGAAGAAACCGGTTTGATCGTTGAAATTGGCTGGCTGGTTATGGAAAAAGTCATTCAACAGATGATGTTATGGAAAACAGAAGAGCTTCATTATGGTCAACTGTCAATTAATCTGTCAGTAAAACAGATTCAGCAAAAAGATTTTATAAACAAAATACTTGAGGGATTAGAAAAATATCAATACCATCCGCAAGAAATACAATTTGAGGTCACTGAAAGTTATATCATGACCGATCCGGAAGTAGCGATTAAAACCCTGAGACAATTGAAAGATCTGACTTTCACCATTTCGATTGATGATTTTGGTACCGGCTACTCCTCCCTGTCTTACCTGAAACGCCTGCCAATTGATGAACTGAAAATTGACCAATCGTTTGTTCGTGATGTCCCCGGTGATGAAGAAGATGAAGCGATCGTGCGCTCTGTTATTTCTCTGGCAAAAAGTATGAATCTTAAAGTGATTGCAGAAGGGGTTGAAACGGCAGAACAACAGGCATTTTTATTGACAGAAAATTGTGAAAATATTCAGGGATATCTGCTGCAAAGACCAGTGGATGCCAGGGCCATGACCGAGATTCTCAGAAGCAGAAAAACACCGGGCTAAAACTCAGTGAATCATTTAAGCAAATGAATTTAACCGATATAAATCCCCGCTTCAAGCGATTGCTCAGAAG
>Ga0316204_10004292_pt1 | contig 25864 bp, 22 predicted proteins | sample 6monrhotite_MG_2_FD_205661 | JGI IMG/M metagenome (GOLD analysis project Ga0316204, IMG submission 205661) | Microbial mat bacterial communities from mineral coupon in-situ incubated in ocean water Damariscotta River, Maine, United States -... | ecosystem: Environmental > Aquatic > Marine >...
GGGAATGCCCCCTCGCAGCGCAAGCTGCCAGAAGACATGGAGAGAACTTCAGAGACAGCGACGAAGGAGCGCTGAAGGGCGAGCTGAAGCGCCTTGCGGCGAGGCATCTGACGTCGCAACACCCTCTCCCGTGTGACGCTGGGACGTCGCGTTCCTCAGAGGGGCCTCTTCGCAGTTGGCGCGCGCCTTGCGGCGCGTGCTGGTGGAAGGTGAGGACTCAGCGAGACTGCGTCATGATCCACAACGGTATGCATTCGCAGTTGGCGCTTGGGTCCATGCGGCGGCTCATCACTCTCCCCGCTGACACGCAATGGCCTCGCCAAATCTCTTGTAACTAAGAAATTAGTAGACGATCTACTAAGGACTTAGTTAATACCTCGATGTCATCCACTGATGATCCCGAGGAGCGTGGCGTGTCCAAGTCGATCGAGCGGCTGCTGACCGAGACCGAGCTGGAGCTCATGCGGATCCTCTGGGCCCTGGGCCAGGGCACAGTGCGCGACGTGATGGCCGCGCTGCCCGAAGAGCGGGCGCTCGCCTACACCAGCGTCTCCACGATCCTACGAATCCTGGAGCAGAAGGGCTTCGTCACAGCGACCAAAGAGGGCCGGAGCCACATCTACACCCCCACCGTCGAGAAGCCCCGCTACGAGGCCCGCACCCTGCGGCACATGGTGGGCGGCCTCTTCGAGGGCAGCGCCGGCGCGCTGGTACGGCGCCTCATCGACTCCGGCGCCGTCGACGACTCGGAGCTCCGGGATCTACAGCGGCTGCTCGACGAGCGGCTCGGGGGTGATGAGTGATCACCTACCTGACGATTCAGCTCCTGCTCGTGCTGGCCTGGGCCTTCGCCCGCTCCCTGCGCTCCCTCCCGCTGCCCCCGGCCCACGCATCGGCGCTGGGGCGTCTGGGCCTCCTGGCCGCCGTGCTCGCCCCCATCGCGGTGTCCTTCGCGCCGGCCGAGCCCACCTGGCGACCCGCGCCGCAGGTGTGGACCGCGCCGGCGGCGGACGGCGGGAGCCGGCTCTCGCTCATCGGCGGCGACGCCTCCCCGTCGATCGTGGTCGCGGATCGCGCCGTGGAGGCCGCCGCGGATCTGGGCGCGCTGGGGCTGGCGCTGGCGGGCGGCTGGGCCGTGCTGGCCGGACTCATGCTCCGTCGGCGGCTGGCCGGCACCGCCCGCTGGCGGCGGGTGGGCGCGGTGGAGATCCGCGTGGGCGCTGAGGTGGGCAGCCCCTTCGCGGCCTGGACGCCGGGCCGGGCCTACGTGGTGCTGGACCGCGCGACCTTCGCCCATCCGGTGGACCGCGACGTCGCCATCCGCCACGAGCTGCAGCACCACCGCCAGGGCGACACGCGCTTCGCCTGGGCGCTGCTGCCCCTGCGCGCCGCCTGCGCCTGGAATCCTTTTGTTCACCTCCTGGCGCGTGAGCTGGTCGCGCTGGAGGAGCTGGCCTGTGACGCCGCGGTCATCGCTCGGGGACGCGTCTCCCGGCGGGACTATGGCGCCTGCCTGCTGAGGGCCGCCGCGGCCCTCCGAGCACCGTCGCCGCTGGCGGCGGGGCTCATCCACCCCAGCCTGCTGAAGCGGAGAATTGAGATGTTGACCCTGCCGAACCGCGCTCGCCGAGCGCTCACCCTCCCCATCGCCGCGCTCCTGAGCGCCGCCTTCCTGGGCACCGCCTGGGCCGCCGACGGCCTCGTCCTGGCCGTCACCGTCGATCCGGATGAGGTCTACGAGGCTGTCCGCACGGTGAACCTTGAGAACACCGAGGACACTGGCGACTTCGAGGTGCCTTCGCACCCCGTGGTCGTCGCCGGACTGCAGGACATGGTGGTGAGCCAGCGCGGCCGGAGCTACCTGCACGAGGGGCTCCGCAACAGCGTCGAGCATCAGGCCATGGTGTCCGCCGCGCTGGAGGCCTACGGCCTGCCGCGGGAGCTGGCCGCCGTGCCGCTCATCGAGTCCGGCTACAAGAACCTGGGCGACGGGGTGGACGGCCTCTCCTTCGCCCCGGGCATCCCCGGCAAGGGCCTGTGGATGTTCATCCCCTCCACCGCCCGCAGCTACGACCTCACCGTCAGCGACCTCGTCGACGAGCGGCTGGATCTGGCGCTGGAGACCGACGCGGCCATGCGCCTGCTGAGCGATCTGCACGCTGAGTTCGGCGACTGGGGGCTCGCGCTCGCGGGCTACAACCAGGGCGCCAAGAAGGTCCGCGCCGCCATCGCCGCCGAGGGCACGGACGACCCCTGGACCCTCATCGCCAGGGGCGCGCTCAACGACTACGCCGCCAAGGTGATGGCGGGGGTGCTGGTGATGGACGACGCCTCGCTCATCGGACCGGAGTGAGCGTCGAGGTCGACGGGGAGCGCCTGATCGTCACCCCGTAAGGGGCCGAAAGAGATCGGTAATAGAAATCGGGGGTGCATCGGACCTACCCGTTGCCTGTCTGCGAGGCAGGAAGGTCTATGCGAGTTGATTCCCGCGACGTCACCGTGTTGGTGCTCGACCCCGCGATCCTGGACGGCGAGATGATCGCCATGGCGCTGTCGGTCAGGGGCTACCTGGCGCGAGCTGTGCGCACCGAGGCTGAGGCCATCGGTGCGCTCCGGGCTCGCGGCGGCATCCGCCGGGTGCTGATCGATGGCGCGCTCCTGCGGCGGGAGCCGGCGCTGGCGCGACGCATCCAGCTCCGCTTCCCCGTGGAGGTGGTGCTGATGCTCAGCGACGGCGGCGCGGTCCCGGCGGAGGCGCTCTGGGGCATCTCCGGGGTGATCGAGAAGTCGGCCCGCTATCCGGAGGTCGCCGGCGGCTTCGAGGCTCAGGTCGAGCCGCTGGCGAGGTGCGCGGAGCGCCATGGTTTGAAGGCGGTCGCCTCGGGCCTGTAGCGGGTCGACAGCGGATGTCTGCCGGTGTCTCCGCCTGCAATCTCCTGTCCATCGGATGACAAAACCGCGCCCTGGGGAGGTATCCCGTGTCATCAACCGATCCGGAGCCGCCATGTTCGCCCTCCTCTTCATGACCCCCGCCTTCGCCGATGACCCGCTGCTCGGCCACATCGACGAGGAGGCGATTCACTGGAGCGACCTCGACGGCGTCGGCGACATGTACGTCAACAAGACCTGCCCCTACGCCTCCCCGGGCTGCGTCCGGCAAACCCAGCAGGATGTGTTCGCCCAGTGGCTCGGCATCCAGCTCTCCGAGCGCGCTCTGGAAGACGCGGGGCTCCCGGTGACTGAGACCTTCGTGGACGCGCGCATCGCGGACGTGGCCACCAGCTTCAAGCTGGAGACGGTGGACGCGCTGCGGGTGAAGGTCGAGGAGGACGGGATGCCGTGGGAGGTCTACCGCCGCAGCATGCGGGATACGCTGGTGGAGGCCCGGATGACCCAGTTCCTGCAGCTCTCCGGCATCCAGCCCGAGGCCTGGATGGGGTGGGCCATGGAGCGTTACGGCGTTGAGCTGAACAGGTAACGGAGCCGAGGCTGGCGCTCAGGAACTCTCAGGAACTCTGTGTGTCCTGCGGACAGGCTCCGTGGGTATGTAGAGACATCACAGACAGATAACGTCCGGCCGGGGGGCTGGAGCAGCCGATGAGGCTGCTGCTATCTGTGTTCTGTGAGGTCACAACACACGGAGAGTCGCCATGAAGCGTCGCGCCCTGATGACAGCATCCCTCTGCCTCACCCTCTCGGCCTGTGTCGAGTTCGGCACCACCTTCTCGCTCGGCAACGGCATCGACAACGCGCTGACCCGCGTGGCCGCCATCGCCAGCGTCGGCTCGGCCGACACCCTGCTGCTGGCCTACGAGGACGGCGGTGACACCATGCTGGGGCTGCGCGCCGCCAGCATCTTCGACAGCGACCTGGAGGACACGCTGGAGGTCGACTTCACCCCCGTCGGCGCCACCGCGCACCCCGCTGGTGACTCGCGGTTCCTGGTGGCGACCACCGACGACGCCATCGTGGAGATCGACTACTTCTCCAGCACGAGCGTCCCCTCCTTCTTCAGCGAGACCGAGTTCCCCGTCAGCTTCTCTGGTGGGTTCAGCTGGGTGGAGCTGTGTGACATTGATGGGGACAGCAGCTCAGCCTACGGGGAGTTCTATCTGGTCGCCCGGACATCCGGCGGGCTCTCGATCTTCACGGCGGGGCTCAACACTTCAGAGGGAGAGACCGTCCTCACCTCCGAGCGCACGATCCCCGTCGACTCTCCACAGTGTGGCGCGGTCGCCTACGATCCAAACCAGGACGTTGTCTATGTGGCCGCGCTGGACGACGGCGTGATCTATGAGCTGCCGGGGGATCTCTCGTCGGCGGCCACGCTCTACCACGACTCGGGGGAGACGATCATCGACATCGACGCCAACCGCAGCATCGTCGGCATGAGCACGGCCTGGTTTGGCGCCACCACGGTCACCTGGCTTCTCTCGGAGGGGGCCGTCGATGAGGCGACGCTCTCCAAGAGCACCGCGCTGACCTCCCGCAAGCACAGCGCTACCGCGAGCGAGCACCTGCTGGCCTACGACCTGGAGAGCGACGGCGATCTGGTTCACCGTCAGATTCAGGCCGACTGACCTGAAGGGTGGTGATGCTGGAGGATGCGACGCTCTCCTGGCGGGGGCTATCAGAAGAGTTCGCGAGCGGGGGTGCGTTCTGCTACATCGCCTCGATGGTTCTGTTGTTCATGGCCTGCGCCCCACAGCCCGCGTCGCCGCCTGAGGTGCCCGGCGCACAGGCGAGCTTCACGGCCGCTGATGCGGCGGGCGGCTGGGGCCTGCCCGTCACCCTCGACGACGGCACCCGACTGCTCGGCGGCGCCGTGCCGGCCGCGGTCGAGCCCGGCGAAGCCCTCACGCTCACGGCCCTCTTCGCCCCCGCCAGCCCCGCCGCCGACGTCGCCATCGAGGGCTTCCTCTGGCGCTCCGGGGCCGGCGAGCCCCTCGCGGAGTGGCGCTGGCAGACCGAGCGCTGGCCCGGCGAGGTCGTCCAGCTCTCCGCCGCCCCGACCGTGCCCGCCGACGCGAAGCCCGGCGACTACTGGATCATGTGGCGGCTCACCGAGCGCGGCGGCGAGCCCATCGACGCCGACGCCTTCGGCGGCGGGCGGATCACGCTGGGCAACGTCGCGGTCGGCGGCAGCCCCCCGAAGTCCTGGCGGGCCGCCGGCTTCCTCGGCGGCCCCACCCTCGCGGTGGGCGGCGACGTCAACCTGGGCCGCCGCACCAACGCCGTCCTGGGCAGGCGCGGCCCCGACGCCCTGCTCGCGGGCGTGCCGGGCCTCGTCGAGGCGGACCTGGCCTACGCCAACCTCGAGTGCGCGGTGGGCGTGGGCGGTGAGCAGGGCGTCGACAAGGGCGAGCGCGCGCCGTTCTACTACCGGGGGCGCCCCGAGACAGTGGGCGCGCTGACCGCGGCCGGTGTGGACGTCGTCGGCGTCGGCAACAACCACTCGGGGGACTACGGCCCCGCGCTGCTGCTGGCCCAGGACGCCCTGCTGGCCGAGGTCGGCATCAGCCAGACGGGCGCCGGCCCCGACGCGGACAGCGCCTGCGGCCCGGTGTATCGCCAGGCCGGCGAGCTCACCGTCGCCTTCCTGGCGGCCGACACCACCCAGCCCCGCTTCGCGGCGGGGGAGGGCCCCGGCGCCTGCTACGCCGACATCGAGCGCCGCCCCACCAGCCTCGCCGAGCGCCTCGAGCCGCACATCGAGGCGGCCCGGGAGCGGGCGGATCTGGTCTTCGTGGGCCTGCACTGGGGGGACAACCGCAAGTCGCGGCCCACCCGGTCGGCGCGGGAGGCCGGCCGGGCGCTGATCGACGCGGGGGCGGACGCGGTGCTGGGCAGCAGCGCGCATGTGCTCCAGGGCGTCGAGGTGCACGCCGGCCGCCCCATCCTCTACGACGCGGGCAACCTGCTGTTCGACGCCATCGACGGCGGCGAGTCGACCCGCTCGGGCCTGTTCACGCTGGGGCTGGATCCGGACGGGGTGCTGCGGCTGGTGGTCACGCCGCTGGACGTGGGCTTCGGGGTGACGACCGAGGCGTCCGGCAACTCCGCCGCGCGCACGCTGACCCGCCTGCGCGATCTCTCCGCCGAGCTGGGCACGCCGAGCCGCTTCCACGAGGGCCGGCTCATCGTGGACCTGCCGCAGCCGCCGCCTCGTCCGCCGCCTCGGGAGCGCGCCGCCCCCGACGCCGTGGGTGACGCCGCGCCCGCGCCCGCCGCCGCCCCGCCGCCGGGCTGCGTGCTCACCTCGGCGGCTGAGCCGGTGCCGGAAGGTGCGCGGCTGGCGCCTGTTCAGGCGGGCGGGATGACCCTGCTCGGCGCCCGGCTGGAGACCACGCGCATCAGCGCGCGGCGCGGGATCTGGCTGGAGAGCTGGTGGTCCGTGCCCGAGGCGACCGCCGCGAACCACCTGATCGAGGCGCGGGTGACCTTTGAGCTGCCGTCGAGCAGGACCACCTGGGAGGCGGATCACGAGCCCTGCGACTGGGGCTGGCCCACCTCCCGCTGGGTCGCCGGGGACGTGCACTACGATCGCTACCTGCTGCGGCCCCGGCCCACGCTGCCAGACGGGGTCTACACCGTGACGCTGGGAGGGGTGGAGGTAGGCACCATCGACGTGGGCGAGTGAGTCAGGGGGCGGGGGCGTGGCGGAGGACCAGGTCCTCCAGGCCGCTGCTGCGGTAGACCCCGCCGCGATCATCGACGACCAGCCCCTCGACCCCCGGGCGCGCCTCGATGAGCGCGAGGCCGTCGGTGCCCAGCACCATGAGCGCGGTCGAGAGGGCGTCCGCCAGCGCGGCGTCGGCGGAGATCACCGTGGCGCTGCGCGCCGCGCGGGCGGGCTGGCCCGTGCGCAGATCCAGGACGTGGTGGTAGCGCACGCCGTCGAGCATGAAGTAGCGCTCGTAGTCGCCGCTGGTGGCCACGGACGCGTCGATGACCTCGACGGAGGCGAAGAAGTCGTCCACCTCGCCGCGTGGATCGCGCACGCCGACCCGCCAGGGCCGCGGCGCCTCGCCGGCCGGGTGGGCCTGGCCGGCGGCCAGCACCTGCCCGCCAGCGGAGAGGTTGAAGCTGTCCAGCCCACGGGCGCGGAGCGCCTCGCCGGCGAGATCCAGGGCGTGGCCCTTGGCGATGCCGCCGAGGCCGATGAGCATGCCCTCCTCGGGCAGCCGCAGCGTGCCCGCGGCCTCATCGACCTCGACCTTGCGGTAGTCGACCTTGCTCAGCTTCGCCGCCAGCAGCGCTGGATCCGGCGGCCGGGGGTGCTCGGCCTTGAAGTCCCACACGCCCCAGAGCGCCGCCCAGGTGATGTCGAAGGCGCCGCCGCTGCTCTCGCCCAGCGCGAGCCCCTGCTGGATCAGCCCGATGAGCTGCGGCGGGGCTGGGACCGGCGGCCCCCCGGCGCCCCGGTTGACCGCCGTGAGGCTGGAGCCATCGCGCCACTCGCTCGCCCAGCTGTCGACCTCCCGGAAGACCTCGAACACCACCGCGGCGGCTTCGTCGGGGGCGAGCGCGCCGCCCCCGGGGACCGTCACGTCGACGCGGGTGCCCATGAGCTCTTCGCTCAGCGTCACGTAGCGGTGACCCACTGACGGTGCGGACGGTTCTTCAGGCAGCGTTTCAGGCAGCGTTTCAGGCAGCGTGCCGCAGGCGAACAGCAGCAGCAGTGCGCTCAAAGGGTCTCCAGGTAAGCGATCAGATCCTCTATATCGCCGGGGGAGAGGTGGCTGGTGCCGCCGTGGCTGTCCGGGATCCCGTCGCTCTCGTTGAAGCCGCGCTCGCCGGTGAGCAGGGCCGGGTGGCCGGGGGTGGCGAGGACCTCTCTGAGCCCCTGAGCGCGGCCGTCGTGCAGCATCGACGGTGCCCGATCCCAGATGCCACGGAGCGAGGGCACGCCCAGGCGCACGTTCAGCAGATCGTCGCAGATGTACGGATCCGCCTCGCAGGCGCTGGCGCCGCAGACCTCCTCGCAGGTCTCCTGCTCGGCCTGCGGGAAGGTGTCCAGGAAGCCCCCGGCGAACAGGTCGAGGTTGACCCCGTCATCGCCCCGGTTCGGGCTCACGACGGGCCCCATGCGTATCGGCAGGTCGAAGGGGTTGTGATCCGACGAGATCGTAAAGGTGGGGGCGGGGTGGCAGGAGGCGCAGCCGGTCTCCAGGCTCTCGAAGAGCGCGCGACCGCGGCGGGCGGACTCCCGCTCCGGGTCGTTGGGGTTGGGCAGCAGCCGCGGCTCGGTGAGCAGGAAGAGCCCCACCGCGCGGGTCAGCCCGTCGAAGTCGAGGTCGATGGGGCTGCGATCGCCGGTGAACAGGTCCTCGTAGTAGAGGCCGTCCCCGAAGGACTCCGTGCGACCGATCACGGACCCCGCGACCGCCAGATAGAAGGCCTCGCGGGTGGGGTAGGCCGTGGGGCGTGGGTGGGAGAAGCCCCGGCCGCGCTCGGCGTTGAAGCCGTCGGGGGAGCCGGCGTTGGGCTCCTCGGTGCACTCCGGCGGCAGCTCCTCCGCGCAGCCCTCGGGGGCCCCGTCGGGGAAGAGCGTGTAGTCGGTGCAGCAGAAGTTCTCGATGCGCGCGAACTCATTGATGACCGGCTTGAAGTTGGTCTCGTCCATGGCGGACTCGAAGAACCACGGCCGGGTGTCGGCGGCCCCGCGGTAGGCCATGGCCATGCGCTTGCCCAGCCCCTCGTAGCGCGTGAGCGGCATGGAGAAGGCCTTGTCGATGTTGCTGCCCTCCCGGTGGCACTGGGCGCAGACCTGATCGCCGTCGACGCTGAAGGGGGCCGTCACGAAGTTGAACAGCTCGCCCAGCTCGGCGTCAGTGGCGGGGAAGGCCCCACCGGAGACGTCCCCGATCACCAGATCGCTCTGCAGCTCGCCGGTCTCGGGGGCGTAGAAGCCCAGCGTCTCGCTCAGGCGGTGGGCCACCAGCACGGAGTCCTCGGTGACGGCGACGCCGTGCGGGGCGTGGCCGGCCGTCGGCCAGGTGCCCTCGGGCGAGAGGGCGCCGGTGTCCGCGTCCAGCCGGAAGCGCTGGAGCTGGTTGGAGCCGGAGTAGGTCACGAAGACAGCGTAGTCGTCGCCCTCCCTGGCGACGGCCAGCTGCTCGGGCAGCGCGCCCTCCACGATCCAGGTGTCCTGGGGCGGCAGCAGCCCGCCCGCCCGCTCGTCGTCCCCGGGGTCCACGTCCCGGTAGTCCTTGCAGCAGATGCTGTCCGAGGTGTAGCGCCAGATCGGGTCGCCGCTGGCGGCGTCGTAGACGGCCAGCTCGTTCTGGAGATCCTGGAAGTTCACGTTGGGCGTGCCGTCGCCGGGCACGCCGTCGCCGTCGGTGTCCGGACCTTCCAGGGGCCGGTGGTGGGTCGCGGCCGAGAGGGTGGCGACCACCAGGTAGTCTCCGGCGAAGGCCAGCCCGCTGACCGGCGCCCCGACGTCGACGCGCTGGCGCTCCGTGCGGCGCGCGCGATCGATGATGGACACGGTCATGCCGGTCAGCGCGGCCACCGCCACGGTCTCCCCGTCGTCGGAGATGGCGACGTCCCTCGGGTTGGAGCCCACCGACACGGAGGCCACGTCGCAGGAGTCGGGGGACTGGCGCATGGGCCAGACCGCCACGGCGTCCCGCCAGCGGTTGGTGACCCACAGCTCCTCACCGTCGGGGCTGAAGGCGGCCTCGGTGGCGTAGTAGTCCGTGGGGAGCAGCTCCAGCACCTCGTCGGTGTCGGTGTCGATGAGGGTGGCGAAGTTGCTGAAGCGGTTCATGACCACCAGCAGATCCTCGTCTGGATGGAGCGCCAGCCCCGTCGGCCCCGCGCCCTGCACGTCGATGCGCCCCAGCAGCTCGCGGGTCTCCAGGTCGATCACCGCGACCTCGTGGCCGGGCTCATCCACGGAGGCCTGCAGCGAGACGTAGGCCTTGCCGCGAGACCACGCCACCGCGATCTCCAGCGGGTTGTCCCGGTCGGGCTGCGCGGCCCACAGCGGATCGTTTTTGGTGAAGGGGTTGTCGTAGGGCGTCAGCGTGTGGGGCTCCCAGTCGGGGCCCGCGCAGGTGTCGTCGCGGCAGCCAGCTGACAGGGCGAGCGCGGCCAGGGCGAGCGGGATCCGCACTGCGTCCCTCACAGCGTCTCCCCGGTGTCGTCCTCGGGGCAGATGGGCTCGCCGCCGGTGTGGATGCAGGGATCGTCGTCGATCAGAGTGACGTAGCGCTCGGCGGTGCAGGTGAGGCCGGAGGCGCTGTCCTCCAGTCGCATCACCACCCGGGCCGTGTTGTCCTTGTAGAGGCTGATGTCGTTGTTGGGCAGGAAGAGGTTGATGACCTCGCTCACCCGGGTGCCGTCAGCCTGATCCGACAGCGCGACCTGGGGCTGGGAGCCGTCGAAGGGATCCTCCCCGTCGACCTCCATGCTCATGCGGACCAGGACCGGCGAGGGGCTGCCCGCCTCCGCCCGGACCATGAACTCCAGGAAGAGGAAGCCCTGGAAGCCCAGGATCAACTCGACGGGGTCGTTGTCGACCGCGCTGACGTAGGCGCCGTCGGCGTCGCTGAGGCCGATCTCGCAGACGAACTCCGCGCTCGGCGGTCCGACGCCGGTGTCCGTGTCTTCGTCGCCGCCCTCCGGTGAACAGGATGTGAGGAGGAGCCCCATCAGCACTATCAGTGACTTAGAAGCTCCCACTTGCACCTCCTCCGATCATCCAGGCGTCGCGCTCAGGCAGCTCTTCGAGCTCGTGGTAGCGATACCAGAGCCGCGCGACCCGGACGTTGGGTCCAAACTCCATCAGCGGTCCGAGGGAGAACCACGTCCAGGACACGCGTCCGCGCGCCATGGCGCTGGTCACCCCGGCGAGCTCCGGATCCGCGCTGCGGTAGTCCGGGAGCTGCTCGCTCAGTTCGCCGTCGATCGCGTAGTTGTCCCGATAGAACGAGGCCGGGCGCTGCCAGCCCCCGCGGGCGTCGAGCCGCACCATCAGCCGCTCGTCGAGCAGGGTCCGGGCCGCCGCGAGGCTGGCGGTGTGGCCGCGGACCTCCCAGCTGTCCGCGTAGTAGCGGTAGCTGGCGTGCAGCGCGAGCTCGGTGCTCAGGGCCTGGGAGAGCCGCAGCGCCCCGGCGCCGCGCAGCCTCGTCTCCGGGTGGCGCTCGCGCAGGCTGAGCAGCGACTGGGGGGCGCCCAGATCCAGCACCGGCACGAAGCGGTAGGCGCTGGACTGGCAGCCCAGCGACTCCGCGCAGGCGCTGTAGTCGCCGGCGAGGGTGAGCGAGCCCTTGGTGCGGCGGCTCAGGATGTGGCTCCAGCCCAGCTCCAGGCTCTGGTTGATGGCCGAGCCCTCGACGGCCTCACCCGTGGCCGTGCCGAAGCGGTCGCGGCCCAGCCGGTAGGTCCCGCCCACCGTGGCCATGCGCTCGAGGATCTCCTTGGAGAAGCCCACGCTGCCGACGTTGGAGACGTAGTCGGGCTCCGCGCTCAGGGTGTAGCCGACCGTGGCGCTGCGGTCGGCGTGGCGGCTGGCCGTGGCCGAGAGGCTGGCCTGGTGGCGTCGCTCGCTGAAGGTGGTCGCCGAGGAGACCACGTCGACGGTCTGGGTGCGGGTCGCGCCCGAGAGCACGTCGACGCTGTAGCCGCCGTTCACCTGGACGCCCGCGCCGACGCCGAAGCCGCCCTCGATCGCGGGGCTCACGACCTGGATCCACTCATCCGTGTAGACGTCCACCCGGACCCCAGCCCGCTCCTCGGCCAGCGAGGCGGCGCCGCTCAGCAGCGCCGCGGCGATGAGCGCGGCGGCGGCGACGGGGCGGGCCCGCGCCATCAGCGCCGTCAGGGTCGTCAGTTGCACCCGCAAGACGCCCCCTCACCCAGCTCAGCGCCGGCCATCGCCTCCCGGGTGCGGTGGACGTGGACCTCGAAGGAGGCCTCCATGGCGTCGGGGGTCTCCGACATCACGCGGGTCATCAGCTCCGCGCGCTCGTAGGGGTGGAGGGTGACGCAGCCGCCGGACAGGGCCACGAAGAGCAGGGTGAACAGGCTCAGCGCGCTCATGAATCCTCCTGGAGGGCGTCCGCGATCCAGGCGCGGATGATCGCGTAGTCGCGTTCCCCGGCGTCGAAGAACTGGACGCCGCCGGTGTGCTCGGCGCCGCCGGCGGCCGGGTCCAGCGGCTTGGTCAGCAGCGCGGAGTCGTCCGCGTCGGCGCCATCGAGCCACCGCAGCTCGTCGATGAAGGTCCGCGCCCCCACGTAGTTGAGCCAGAGCTCGTCCTCGCTGAGGTCGGCGTCGAGGTAGACGTCGTCGGGGTCGAGGCGGTGGTTGTGGACCGCGTAGATCTCCAGCGGGCGCGCGGGGTCGCCGTGGCAGGTCGCGTTGGCGCAGCTGGAGGCGAAGACCGGCTGGACCTCGGCCACGAACTGCTCCAGATCCGGGGACGTCACCGCCGGCGAGCCCCCGGGCCCGGTCACGCAGCCGAGCGGCGCAAACGCCAGCGCGAACATCAGCCCCGCGCTCATCGCTCACCCCCGGTGCCGACCCAGGTGGCGCCGAGGTCGATCCATCGGATCAGCGTGAGCCGCTCGTCGCTGGTGAGGGGGGCGGCGCCCAGCTCCTCGGGGTGCGGCACGCCGGGGCGCGCGAGCGCCCCGGGGGCCTCGTACTCGCGGCCGGTGACCAGCTCGATCAGGTAGCTGGTGGAGGCGCTGCCGTCGGGCTCGTTCACCCAGGCCTTGCCGCCGCCGGAGGCCTCGCCCTCGGCCAGCAGGCTCTCATAGGCGTCGCTGAACCACGTCGTCGCCTCGCCGCTCAGGCTCAGGTCGCCCGCGGGCTCGGCGCCCTCGTGGCAGCCGCTGGCGCAGGAGGCCGTGAGGATCGGCTGCACGTCCCGGAGGAAGTCCACCTCGACGCGCTCGCCGCCGAGCAGGGGAGGCGCGATGGGGCGGCGGGGGTTCTGGTCCTCGTATCGACTCAGGGTCAGCGAGGCGGTGGTCATCACATCGGGCGCGATGAAGACGTTGTCCGGATCACCGTCGAGGCCCCCGTGGCAGGCCGCGCAGCGCGCGCCGTAGTGGGCGGGGTTCTGGCCCGAGATGCCCTGCGGCATCACCTGGCCCGGGTGCAGATCGAACCAGCGGTTGTGCATGGTGCCCACGGCCATCCGCTCCCGATTGAGCGCCTGGATCCTGAAGGGGATGCCCGCTGGGATCTCCGCCTGGAAGGTGCCGTCCTCGGCGAGCTCGATCTCCGCGAGCACCCGGGCGGGGCCGTGGCTGCCCAGCGAGGCCGAGGTGGCCCCTTCGAGCCCGTCGCGGGTCTCGGCGCTGGGGACGGGCTCGCGCTCGGAGGGGGTGAGCGGCAGCGCCTCCACCAGCCGGGCGTAGCGGATATCGTCCCGGGGGATCTTGGGCCCGGAGGGGAAGAGGTTGCTCAGCAAGGCGTCGATCATGGGCAGGCCCTGGTGGTTCAGGACGCCCGTGGAGCCGTCTGGATCCCAGCGCTGGTCGTCGGAGCTGGGGATCGACCGGCGCGTGAGGATGGGCTCGGGGTCGAAGTCCGAGACGCCGGGGGCGTCGACCAGCACGGCGCGGCTCCGCATGGCGGCGCCAGCGCCGTCGAGGGACTCCTCCAGCGTGACGACGACGATGCGCAGATCGACCTCGGCGGTCGGGTCGGCGAGGTCCACGTCCGGCGACATGGCGGCGAGGATGCGCCCGTCGGGCAGGCCCGCTGGATCCCGGTAGAGGTCACCCGGGCTGCCGGGGGCGGCCGCGCCCGGATCGATCAGGGTGCAGGGCGGGGAGTAGAAGGGCAGCCCCGACTCCTGGCTGGGCGCCGAGGCGTTCATCTCCGGGCCCATGTTGCGGTCGATGACGCCCAGACCGCCGCCCACCCAGGCGGAGTCCAGATCGCCGATCACCGCCGCGTAGCGGCCGTCGGCCAGCTCCCGCAGGTCGAAGAAGAGATCCTGGATCGGGGTGATGCCGAAGTGCTGGTGGTACTCGGTCTTGAGGGTGGGTGGGAAGCGGAAGGGGTGGGCGCGGGCCTGAGCCGGGATCACGTCCCTGAGCACCGAGAAGTCGACCTCGCCGCCGGAGTGGCCGCTGGTGAGGAAGACCGGCTTGCGCTCGATGTGTGGGGTCCAGGAGCGCCGGGTGGTCTCGCCGCTGTCGGGGTTCAGCTCGTAGAGGTCAGCGTCCAGGCGCTGCCCGGCGTCCGCGACGTTCCCCGCGCGGGTGGAGACGTACCAGACGCTGCCGTCCGGGCCCCAGGTCGGATCCCGGTTGGTGACCAGCCCGCCGCCCGCCAGCGGTCCGCTGTCGGAGGTGAGCGCGCGCGCCTCGCCGGTGCTGAGCGCCATCTCGTAGATCTCGTGCCCTACGTCTTCTCCCAGGCGCAGCGAGAAGAGCATGCGCTCACCGGCGGGATCGATCGCCGGGTCGCGGGCGTCGCCGCCGCCGCCATGGAGCGCCGCGGTCAGGTTGACGATCTCGCTGGGGACCAGCGAGTCACCATCGGCGCCGTCCAGCCGGGCCAGGTGGATGTCCGTGTCGGGCGCGTAGACGTCCAGCTCGAAGGGGTGCGCCGGCCCGACCACGCCGCGGACGAAGACGAAGCCCGTGAGCGCGGGGCCGCCGGCGCAGGAGACGCCCACCCGCTGCTGCTGCTCGTCGCAGGCCCAGTCCAGGAGCGCGCCGTAGCGCTCGTCATCCGAGCCGAGCAGGAAGTTGGCGTTGCCGCCTCTGTGCACGATGCCGCCGTCGTGCAGCGGCAGCGCCTTGCGGAGCACCCGCGACTGTGTCGGGTCGCCGTCGAGCGACAGCATGGACAGCAGGCTCTCGTAGTTCGTGCGGGTGCCCTCGATGTCGATCTCGCCGCCCACGCCGGGGTCCAGGTGGAAGGGCACCGCCGCCCCCGGGCCGTGGCAGCTCGCGTTGGCGCAGCTCAACCCCATGATGATGGGCTGAACCTCGTCGGCGAAGCGCAGCTCACCCTCATCCAGCGGCGCGGCGACCTCGCCGCCGCCGGACTCCCGCAGCAGCCAGTCGCGGACGGCCCGGTAGTCCTCGCGCTCGGTCGAGATGAAGTTCTCGCCGCCGTAGTGGGGCAGCCCGCCGTAGGCTGAGGCCAGCGGCTTGCGGAGCAGGCTGGAGAACGCGGGATCCTCCGAGGTGTTGCTGGCGTGGAGGGCCGCGGCGTAGGCCTGATCGAGATCCGCGATCCGCCCCTGCTCGTCCACGTGGAAGAGGAGGGTGTCCCAGTCCAGCACGTCGCCGCGCGCCTCGGCGTCTGGCGCGACGCCGTGGCAGGTCGACGCCGCGCAGCTCTGCTCCAGCACCGGCGCGACCTCCGCGTCAAACTGCTGGCGCGGGGTGAGCTCCTCCGCGCCGCAGCCCAGCGCCAGCAGCGCCAGCGCGGGGGTCACGGGGCCTCGCCCTGGAGCAGCGCCCGGGCGGTCTCTTCGATGGCGGCGACCTGCTCGGCGTCGAGGGCGCCCTCATAGACGGCGCGGATGGCGCCGTCGGGGCCGACCAGGAAGCTCGCGGGGAGGGCCGCGGGGGCGTAGAGGCTCACGAAGGCGCCCTCGGCGTCGAACGCCATCGGCAGCGTCAGCCCGAGGTGGTCGATCACGCCCTGAGCGGGCCTGCGCTTGCGGTCCAGGTTGACCGCCAGAACGGAGAGCCCTTCGCCGCTCTTGCGAGCGTGTAGATCCTGGAGCAGCGGCATCTCCTCCAGGCAGGGCGCGCACCAGCTGGCCCAGAAGTTCAGCAGGACGACCTCGCCTCGGAAGGCGGCGAGATCGATCGGCGCGTCCTCCGCGCCGGGCAGCGCCAGGGTCGGCGCCGCGTCGCCGGGGCCGAGGGGGGCGGTCGCCGCGGCGCCGGCTGGCGCGGCGAGGGCGAGCAGCAGAGCCGCGAGTAGACCGTGAGACATACGTGTGTTCCTCGACATCAGGGACAGACCTCCGGCGTCAGCGCGTCGCGCCGCTCGCCGTATCGGACGATGGTTCCGTAGTAGTCGCCGCTGGTGGTCATCAGGTTGCCGCCGACCCAGATCACCTCGTCGCCGTGCGGCCACACCGCGTGCAGCACCTCCATGGTCACCGGGGCGTCGGGCTTGACCCACTGCCCGTCCTGATAGAAGGCGGTCGTGCCGCTGTTGCCGGCGACATAGACCGGCTCACCCGGGGCTGTCCAGACCCCGTTGAGCGGCTGCCCGAGCTCCTGCTCGACCGGCTCCCAGCCTTCGCCCTCGAAGCGCATGACCACCGCCGAGCTGGAGCCGCCGACGGCCCAGGTGTCGCTCTCCGCGTCCCGACCGCGCACGGTCACCAGCCGCGCCCCGTCGGTATCGTGTGGGACCAGCTCGTCCCCCTCCAGGCGGTAGGACTGGCCGTCTCCAACGAACCAGCCCTCCCAGGTCTTGAACATCAGCCCCGGCAGATCCCCCGCGAACAGGGACCAGGCGCCGTCCTCGCGGCGCCAGATCTCGCCGGTGTTGTTGGAGACGTCCCCGCCGACCGCCCACACCCTCTCGCCGTCGGCGTAGACGCCGAAGAGGGTCGCGTTGGTCTCGACGTCCTCGCGCGTCCTCTCGCCGTCGACCTCATGGACGATCCGTCCCTGGCTGCCCACCGCGTACCACTCGCCGTCCCGGGGGCCATGGATCCACCACAGCGCGGTGTCGGCGACGGCCTCCTCCACGCACAGGCGGTCGCCGTCATAGCGGGCGAGGATGCCCTCGCCGCCAAGCTCACCGCCGACCATCAGCAGCTCGTCGGCGTCGCTCCAGGCGGACAGCAGCACGCCCTGCGCCAGCTCGCTCGTCACGACCGAGAAGCCCATCTCTTCGGCGGCGGTGTCGACGAGGGAGGCCGTGTCCGGCTGCGTGTCGCCCTCAGTCGTGGGGGCGCACCCCGCGCTCAAGGCGAGCATGACAGGCGCCGCGAGGAGGGCGCGCTTGAGGGGACGATGTGACGACGGCATAGGTGTGACTCTCAGCAGTGTGAGGATTACCGGAGCAGCCGCCGCTCGCCTGTCGCGCAGTTCGCCATTCTCTTGTGGCTCAAATCCGACACGGGTGAGGGGTAGAGTGGCCGATATGCGTGCTCACTCCCCACGAACCCGACTGCTGGACTTCGCCCGCTCCGCGCTCTGGTTCGCGCCGCTCAGCGCCGCGCTGCTCGGGATGGTGCTGGTGCTCTACACCCGGGCTCACGTCGGGGAGACGGAGTTCGCGCGCGCTCGAACGCTGGACATCGTCGCGCTCCACGCCAACATCATCAGCCGGGAGCTGACCGCGACCGAGGCGGATCTGCGCTACCTCGCGGAGCAGCCGGCGCTGCGGAGCTTCCTGGGCGACGGCGAGGCGCGCGCGGCCCTGGAGGCGGACTATGTGCGCCTCTGCCGCGAGCGCGCGCGCTACGATCAGGTCCGCGTCCTGGACGCGCGGGGCATGGAGCGCGTCCGCGTCAACTACGGCGGGGGCGACCCGCTGGTGGTCCCCGAGGAGGCGCTCCAGGACAAGTCCGCCCGGTACTACTTTCGGGACGCCATCGGGCTGGAGCGGGGGGAGGTCTTCACGTCACCCCTCGACCTGAACGTGGAGCGGGGGGCGCTGCAGGCTCCGTGGGAGGCGGTCATCCGCTTCGCGACCCCGATCGTCGATGACGAGGGGCGGACGCTGGGGCTGCTGGTCCTCAACTATCGCGGCGAGAGCCTGCTCTCGGAGCTGGTGGGGGCCTCGTCGCACGGCCCCGGCATGACGCTGCTCGTCGACGGCGCGGGGAACTACCTGCGGGGGCCGGAGCCAGGGAAGGTGTGGGGCTTCATGTTCGGTGAGGAGTACACCCTCCAGGCGGACTTCCCCGATGTCTGGGCGGCGATCAACGCTGCCCCTGAAGGGCAGGTCGTGAGCGAGCGGGGGCTGTTCACCTTCCGGGTCGTGCGGCCGCCAGGGGTGATCAGCCCGACCGGCGCCCGCGCGGGGCTCACGGTCGTGTCCTTTGTGTCACCGAACGCGCTCTCCCAGCGCCCGCGACGGCTGCTCCGTCGGCTGGGAGGCGTGGCGCTGCTGGCCAGCGTGCTGCTGTTCGTGCTGGTCCTGTGGCTCACGCTGCTCTCCGAGCGCCGCCGGCTGGACGCCGTCCGCCTCGCGGCCTCCGAGGATCGCCTGCGCCGGCTGTCCTCGCAGCTGCTGAGGGCTCAGGAGGAGGAGCGCCGCAGCATCTCCCGGGATCTGCACGACGAGCTGGGTCAGCAGCTCACCGCCATGATCCTCCAGCTCCAGCGCGCCGCCCGCACCGCCGACGTCGCCAGGAAGGACGATCTGATCGGCTGGGGGGTCGAGGGCGCCCAGGGGCTGCTGGCCACCACCCACGATCTGGCCGCGCGCCTGAGGCCCAGCCTGCTGGACGATCTGGGGCTGGTGCAGGCGCTGGAGAGCTTCGCCGCCGCCTATGAGCAGCGGACCGGGATCGCGGTCGCGCTGGATGTGGCGCTCGACGAGCCCCCGCCGGTGGTGAGCGAGAACCTCTTTCGCATCTTCCAGGAGAGCCTCCAGAACGTCGCGCGGCACGCTGGCTGCGACGCGGTCTCCGCGCGGGTGGAGGCGGACGACGGCGGGATCGTGCTGGTGGTTCGGGACCGGGGCGTCGGCTTCGACCCCGCGGCGGTGGATCCGGAGCGGCTGGGGCTGCTGGGGATGCGGGAGCGCGTGGAGCTGCTCGGCGGAGAGTTCACTTTGAACACCGCTCCTGGACGGGGTACCGAGGTTAGAACCTGGATACCGCTGTCATCATGAGCACCTCCGAGTCTTCCCCCACCGTCGTCCTCGTCGATGATCACGCCATGGTCAGGGAGGCCCTCGCTCAGCTCCTGGAGGAGGAGGGCATCCGGGTGCTGGGGCAGGCCGGGGAGCGTCACGAGGCCGCCCGGCTGATCGCCGCCACCCAGCCGGAGGTGCTGCTGCTGGACTACAGCTTCCCCGGCGGCGGCGCGCTGCCGCTCATCGAGTCCCTCCGCGCGGGCGGGAACCCGCCGCGGATCCTGGTGCTCACGGTCCATGAGAGCCTCCACTACGCGGTGCGCGTCCTGGAGGCGGGCGCCGACGGTTACCTCATCAAGTCCTCGGCGGTCAGTGAGCTGGTGGACGGGATCCGCGCGGTCCACGCGGGCGAGATCTACGTGACCCCCAAGCTCGCGGGCGCGGTGTTCCGGCACCTGCGGGACGGGCGCGGCGAGCGCACGGGGGTGGAGGCCCTCTCCACCCGCGAGTTCGAGCTGCTGCGCCTGCTCGCGGCTGGCAGCAGGCTCAAGGACGCCGCGCGCGTGCTGAACATCAGCACCTCGACGGCGTCGACCTATCGCACGCGGCTCATGGAGAAGCTCAAGGTCGAGTCGACCGCCGAGCTGATTCGGTTCGCACTGGAGAACGACATCTCGGGGTAGGCCCGCGCTTCCTCAACATCCGCTGGCATCACTGAGCGGCTATCTTGCCGCTGGAGGATCTCATGAGAGCCTCACAGACAGCCCTGCTCATTCTCTGCATCGGCTGCAATAATCCGCGCGACAGCGACGACTCGGGCGCCCCCGGGGGAGAGGCCGCCTGCGACGGCGAGCCGGTCGACGAATACACCCCGGGCATCGAGAGGCTGGGGGAGGGGGGACGCCTGAGCTTCGCGGTGGAGGACGCGGCGCCCGACCCTCCAGATGAGGGGGACAACACCTGGCGCTTGCTGCTGACCCAGGGCGGCGCGGGGCTGGACGGCGCGGAGGTGACCCTGGTGCCGACCATGCCCGCGCACGGTCACGGCACCTCCCCGGAGAGCTTTCAGGGGCAGGACCGGGGCGACGGTCGCTACGAGATCGGCCCCTTCGACCTCATCATGCCCGGCGTGTGGCGCTTCGAGATCGCCGCCGGCGGCGCGAGCTCGGATGAATCGGATGAGTCGGATGAGGTTGTCTTCACCTTCTGTGTGGAGGGCTGAGCCGTGGTGACCGCGCTGCTCATCGCGCTGGCCTGCACCGGCGACGATCCCCTGGAGGTCGCGCCGCTGAGCCGCGAGGCGCTGCTCGACCCCGCGAGCTGCGCCGAGTGTCACCCGGACCACTACCGGGAGTGGTCCGGCAGCATGCACGCCTACGCCGCCGTCAACCCGATCATGGACGCCATGATCGCGCTGGGTGAGCGGGAGACCGGCGCGCCGATGGCGGCCGACTGCGCGCCCTGCCACGCCCCGATGGCGGCACCGCTCGGGCTGCTGGATGATCTTGACGGGCTCGGCGGGCTGGACGAGCTGCCCGCGTCCGCGTCGGGGGTGACCTGCTTCTGGTGCCACTCCGCCAGCGTGGCGGACGACGGCGTGCTCCGCGGCGGCATCGAGGATCCGCTGTTCACCGGCGCCCACGAGAGCGCGTACTCCTCCCTCCACGACAGGGGCGAGTACGCCTCGGTGGATCTCTGCGGGAGCTGCCACATCGAGACGCTCTTCGAGTGGCAGAGCTCCATCTTCGCCGAGGGCTCGGGCACGCTCACCTGCGGGGAGTGCCACATGGACGGCGTCGATGGCGTCGCCGCCGCGACGGAGGGCGCGCCCGGGCGGCGGGTCCACGGCCACGGGATGCCGGGCCTGAGCCTGGCGCTCACCGAGCACCCCGAGCGCGACGCCCAGCGCGAGGGCGTGCTGGATGAGCTGGACTCCTCCCTGCTGGCCGAGCTCTGCGTGATGCCCGACGAGTCGGTCTCCCTCGTCCAGGTGACGCTGGAGAACATCGCCGCCGGCCACCGCTGGTCCTCCAGCTCCCGGGACCGCCGCGCCTGGGTGGAGGTGGTGGCCTGGGACAGCGCCGGAGCGGTGATCTGGTCCACGGGCGCGGCCGGGGACGATCAGCCGCTGAGCGGGCTGGACGACCCCGAGCTGTGGATGATCGGCTTCCAGATGGTCGATGAAGGCGGTGAGCCGGTCTACATGCCGTGGCGCGCCGAGGGCTTCGGGGGCGAGACGCTGCCGCCCAGTGACCTCCAGAGCAACGCCTCCCACGTCTCCCGCGCCTGGCGCATCCACGACGCGCTGCCGGATCGCGTCAGCCTGCGGGTCCGGGTCCGCCCGGTGGCGCTGGACGTGGGGGCGATCCTCGTGGAGGAGGGCGAGCTGGCCCCTGAGATCGCGGCGGCGCTGCCGACCCTGGAGGTGGAGGCCACCCACCTGGAGTGGACCGCTGACCTGGGGAGCGCGTGCGTCCCGTAGGCCCCGCGGCCGCGCTGCTCGGCGCGGCGTTGGCCGCGGGCTGTACCGCGTCAAAGGAGGACACGGCCTCCGCCTGTGAGCTGGCGCTTCAGGAGCCGCCGTCGCTGGCGCTGGGGACCGGGGAGGCTGAGTTCACGCCCTTCGATGACGGCGGCGGGCTGCCCTTCTTCAAGGGCCCGCAGGGCGGGTGGCACGTCTACGGCAGCCTCCAGGCCGCCGGGGTGAACCCGGGCGACCCGACGAACACCGCCGCGCCGGACCTCCCGACCCTGAGCTTCCAGGTGCTGGAGGGGGGCGCCTTCCTGGGGGGCTACCAGGGGCTCCCCCGGACCCTCGATGAGGCCGGTGGTGCTGGTGGGTACGAGCTCATCGGCGAGCTCCTGGTGCTGGGCATCGCAGCCCCGGAGGACGCCGAAGGCCTGGCGGTGACCGTCGACGCCGAGCTGCGGGACAGCTGCGGTACGACGCTCCATGAAGCCCGCTCGGCGGTCCTCTACTCCGGGGACGACTGACCGCGCTCCCGAACCAGCCGGCTCAGAGGTCGGCGCAGAAGCCGAAGCCCACGCTGCTGCCCGGCTGCACCACCTCGTTCCAGGACATACCGCTGAACACCACGTCGCCGCTGCTCTCGTACCAGGAGGTCTCCCAGGCGTTGTTGATGCTGCCCTCGATTGCGGAGCGCACCTCCCAGGCCAACGCGACGTCGCCGTGGTTGCTCACCTGGGCGTTGACGCAGTAGCCGGTCTCCCAGCGGGAGTTCTCGTCCAGGGTCAGCTCCAGGTCGCCGTCCGGCTCCGGATCGGGATCCTCCCCCGGGTCGTCGATCGGGTCGTCCGGCAGGTCGTCGCTGTCCAGCCGCTGGCCCACCGCGAAGGTGTCGCCCTCGTCCCGGGCGCCGGCCCGAACCGTGAACGTCACCCGCTCGGTCAGCTCCGCGAGCGGGGCCATCAGCCCCACCTCGCCCGGGTCCGTGGCGCAGGCGTCCCCGCCCGTGCCCCAGCGCCGCCAGGTCTCCACGAAGCAGCTCCGGAAGCGCGGCTCCTCCAGCAGCACCTCGGCCAGATCGAAGGCCCCGTCGAAGGCGACGAAGTCCACGAACCCGCTGGCGTCGACGGCGGCGCCCGCGTCCCGGTCCCGCCAGCGGCCGAGGCCGTCGTAGTGTTCGAGGCCGAAGCCGATGGGATCAATCAGCGTGTGGCAGGCGGCGCACTCCGGGTTGCTGGCGTGCTCCGCGTAGCGCTCCCGGGTGCTCAGCGTGGGGTCGACCTCGGGCGGGGAGGTGTCCAGGTTGGGCGGCGGCGGCGGCAGGGGCTCACACAGCAGGCGCTCGCGGATCAGCGCCCCCCGGTGGATGGGGCTGGAGCCATCGGACAGCGCGTGGGTCGTGAGCACGCTGCCCTGGGTGAGCAGCCCGCCGTAGCGCTCCCCGTCGAGGCTCACCCAGCCGTCCCCGGACAGGCCGTAGTGCTCCGCGAGCCCCGCATCCACGTAGGTGTAGCGGGCGCGCATCAGCTCCGAGAGATCCCCGCCCTGCTGCGCGACCTCGGCCACCAGCGCCCGGGTCTCCGCGGCCATCGACGCCCGCAGCGCCTCGGTGAGCCCCTCCCGGGAGACGGTCTCCAGGCGGCCCAGCAGCAGCCAGTCCTCCACGAACGACGCGGCGGTCTCCAGCGCGCGCTCGTCCCGCAGCATGCGGTCGACCTGCTCGCGGAGCTGCGCGGCGGTCTGGAGCGCGCCGGCGTCGGCGGCGGCCAGCAGGCGCTCGTCCGGCGGCGCGCCCCACAGCAGGTAGGACAGCTCGCTGGCGATCTCCCAGTCGGTCAGCGCGTACTCGCCGCTGCCCTCCTGGACTCCCAGCTCCGAGCGGTAGAGGAAGTGCGGCGACTGGAGCATGGCGATGATCACCCAGCGCGCGCCCTCGTCGAAGCCGTCCGACGCGGCCAGGGCCCAGACGTCGAGGTAGCGCTCGATGTCCGCGGGGCTCAGGGGGCGCCGGAAGGCCCGCAGGCCGAAGTCCTCAATGAAGGCCGCCGCGCAGGCAGTGTCTTCTGTGTCTTCTGTGCCTTCGCAGGGCAGCAGCGGGTCCAGGTCGGCCTGGTAGGCCAGCGCCTCGGCCGCCGCCCGGTACTGATCCGCCAGCAGCGGATCCACGGCGAGGGCGTCGGCGTCGTTGTCGAAGCCGTCGACCACCTCGTCCGGGGCGAAGCCCTCGCCGGGGGCGGCCTCCAGGCCCAGCAGGGCCCGCACCGTGCGGTCGTATTGGGCGTGGGTGAGGCGCCAGAGCCGCCGGTCGCCGGGGGCGTCGTCGCAGGTCTTCGGCGCGGGCTGCTCGCAGACGCCGCCGCTCCAGTCGACCCAGAAGGCGAGGGCGTCGTAGGTGGCGCTGTCCGCAAAGACGAGGGCGCCGCCGCCGTGGCTGTCCTGGCCCGTGGGCTTGGTGACCAGCAGCTCACCCACCGCGCTGGCCGCCCGCAGGTTGGCCAGCATGTCGTCGGGATCCAGCACCAATCGGGTGCCCGCGGCCGGGCCGCCCGCCGCGTGACACACCACGCACTGCCGCCCCAGCGCGGGCTCCCAGACGCTTGTCTCGAACAGCGCCTCGTCCTCGGGGCAGAGGGCGTCGTCGCCCGTGAGCGCGCCGTCCGTCCAGTCCTCCGTGCCGGGGCCGCCCTCGCCGTCGGGGTCGTCGACCGTGAGGCCGAAGCTGCAGCCCGGCGTGACCATCATCATCGCTGTCATCAGGAGCGCGCTCATCGCAGCACCTCCAGCGCGCCGGCGCCGTAGTGAGCGCCCGTGAGCCCCAGCGCCGCTCGCACGCTGTCGAGCACGTCTCCGTGGCTTACGCCGCCGAGGGAGAGGTAGCGGCCGGTGTCGAAGCCGCCCCCGGCGATGAGCCAGGGCACGTCCGTGCAGACGTGGGCCCGCCCGTCGCCCATCTCCTTGACCCAGAGGACCACGGTGCTGTCCAGCAGCGAGCCCCCGTCGGGATCCTCCATGGCGCCGAGCTGGGAGATTGCGCTGGCGACCTGGGCGCTGATCCAGCGCTCGCAGGTGACGAAGTCGGCGACGCCTGAGGTGTTGCCGTCGTCGATGTGGGAGAGGGTGTGGTGGCTGTCGCTCACGCCGAGCCAGGTGAAGACGGCGGGGCTCACGGTGTGGCTGAGCTGAACGCTGGCGACCGGGGTGACGCCGCAGGCGAGGGCCTGGACGGCGAGGTCGATCTGGGCGGCGGCGATGTCGGGGAAGGCGTCGTTGTTGTAGACGTCGCTGGCGGTGATGTCGTCGGGGGAGGGGGTGTCCTCGCAGCGGCCGTCGCCCTGGAGGCCGCGCTCGACCTCTCGCAGGCTCTCCAGGTGTCGGTCCAGGCGGGCGCGCTCGGCCGCGCCGAGGCGTGCGTGGAGGTCGTCCAGCTCGGCGCTGGCGAGGTCGATGACGGACTGGCGGCGCTGGAGGAGGGATTCGTCGCCGAGGTCGCCGAAGAGGCGGCGCCAGACGCTCTGGGGGTCGTCGTCGGGGGTGACGTAGGCGCCGTCGCGGTAGCTCATGCGGGTCTGGACGTTGCCGCCCCAGGCGCTGGTCTGCACGCCGAGCTCCAGGGAGCGGAAGCGGTGGTCGCTGGCGAGGGCGTCGGCGACGTGCTGGTCGAGGCTGGTGCCGGTGCCGGCGGTGAGCATGGCGGCCATGCCGCCCTCGTGGTTGTCGGCGTCGTGGAAGGTGATGCCGTCGAGCACGAGCAGGTCGTCGCGGTAGTCGGCCAGGGGCTCGAGGATGGAGCCGGGGGCGAGGTCGAGGTCGCTGGAGGTGGGGCGCCACTGGTTGTGGATGGTGCCGTTGGGGCTGAAGAAGACCAGCAGGCGTTTCGTCGGCGCTGGTGCTGGTGCGGCGCGGGCGGGCCGGATGAGCTGATCACAGAAGGGGGCGGCGAGCAGGGAGGCGGCGCCGAAGCGGAGGAAGCGACGTCGGGTGGGGTGCATCGGAGGAGACTCCTTTGCATGTCCATGCCGTCAGGGGCGGTGGACCTTTCGCGGGTTTTTTGAACGCCCCACTCCAACCCCCGTCCCAACCCGCCCGCCCACCCGCCACCGCGATCGGTGGGTGGGTAGGGGCGGGGGGCTCAGTACGAGAACTTCATCCATCGCGATTAGCTCTACAGCTCCTCCAAGCGCTCTCTCGCCACCCGCGCCGGCGTCCCCCCCGGATGCTCCGCGATCACCCGCTCCAACACCACCCGCGCCTCCGCCGTCCGCCCCTGCGCCAACAGCGCCTGCCCCAACCGCAACCGCGCCTCCGCCGCCAGCGGATCCCCCGTCTCCAAAAACGCCCGCAACAGCACCTCCGCCTCCACCGCCTGACCCTCCAACAACACCGCCGACCGATACCGAGCCTCCTGCGCCGCCGTCCCCCCCGCCTCGATCACCACCGCCCACGCCGCCACCGCCGCTGCCACATTCCCACCCCTCTCCTCCCCCTTCGCCAGCAGCGCCGCCGCCTCCAGATCCCCCCCCGCGATCCGCGCGGCCAGCCCCTCACGCGCCGCCGCCAGATCCCCAGCCAGCACCAACCCCCGGAGCTCACTCAGCGGTGCCAGAGCCGGCATCGGCGCCACCGGCGTCAGCGCTT
>Ga0316204_10004294_pt1 | contig 25839 bp, 22 predicted proteins | sample 6monrhotite_MG_2_FD_205661 | JGI IMG/M metagenome (GOLD analysis project Ga0316204, IMG submission 205661) | Microbial mat bacterial communities from mineral coupon in-situ incubated in ocean water Damariscotta River, Maine, United States -... | ecosystem: Environmental > Aquatic > Marine >...
TCATGCCCATAGATACCCCACAAAATAGTAAGAAAGTCGGCTTTATCAGCCTCGGTTGCCCAAAAGCACTCGTCGATTCTGAGGTGATCATCACCAAATTACGCTCCGAAGGCTATGCTATTAGCCCTTCTTACGAAGGCTCCGATATTGTTGTGGTGAACACCTGTGGTTTTATTGATGATGCAGTAGAAGAATCATTAGATGCGATTGGTGAAGCTTTAAATGAAAATGGCAAGGTCATCGTTACTGGTTGCCTGGGTGCCAAGGGAGACATTGTTACTAACAATTACCCTCAAGTACTGGCGGTAACTGGCCCACATGCAGCCAATGAAGTACTTGAAGCCGTGCATGCACACTTACCACCAGAACATGACCCTTACACCAGCTTGATCCCACCTGCCGGCATTAAACTCACGCCAAAACACTATGCTTATTTAAAAATATCCGAGGGTTGTAACCACCGTTGTACCTTCTGCATCATCCCATCATTGCGCGGAGATCTAGTGAGCCGACCAATCGGTGAAGTAATGACGGAGGCGGAAAATTTGGTCAATAGCGGCGTCAAAGAGCTATTAGTCATTTCGCAGGACACCAGCGCCTATGGCCTGGATATGAAGTACCAAACGGATTTCTGGAATGGCCGACCTATTAAAACCAAGTTTGAAGACTTAGCACAAAATCTAGGGGAGCTCGGTATATGGACACGTATGCATTATGTTTACCCCTACCCACATGTTGATAAAGTCATCCCCTTAATGGCAGAAGGTAAAATTTTGCCTTATCTCGATATCCCATTTCAACATAGCAGTCCAAATATTCTACGTGCGATGAAGCGCCCCGCGAGTTCAGAAAATGTATTAAAACGTATAAAGCTATGGCGTGAAATTTGTCCCGAGATTACTTTACGCAGCACCTTTATAGCCGGTTTCCCGGGTGAAACCGATGATGACTTTAATCATTTGCTGGACTTCTTAGTCGAAGCTGACTTAGACCGAGTAGGCTGCTTTGCCTATTCACCTGTCGAAGGCGCTACAGCTAACCAGATTGCACAGCAAGTACCCGAAGACGTAAAAGAGGAACGCCTTGCACGCTTTATGGCCTTACAGGCAGAAATCAGCGCCAATAAACTCAGCAAAAAAGTAGGCCAAACCATGCAGGTAATGGTGGATGAAGTTGACAATGAAGGGGTAATCGCACGTAGTAAGGCGGATGCCCCGGAAATTGATGGACTGGTATTTGTAGACTCACAAAAACAGTATGAGCCGGGCACATTAATTGATGTGAAGATCACCGATTCCAGTGAGCATGATTTATACGCTACTGAAGTTGAATAGTTTTTCTTAATACAATACGCCTGACCTCGTTTTAACTGCTTAATTAGAGGCAGATCAAATCAGGCTTACACAAAACTGGCAATAATTGGCCCTAATACAAAACAACATAAAAGAACATCATGAGTACATTTGCCGACACGCGCCGTGAATACGACTGCACTACCCTAAGCAGAGCCCAACTAGATTCAAACCCATTTAAGCAAATGCAAACGTGGCTAGAACAGGCTCAACAGGCAGAGCTAAAAGATGCCACGGCAATGACCTTAGCCACGGCGGGTATAGATGGTATGCCTGATGCACGCATCGTATTGCTCAAGCAACTCGATGAAGCTGGTTTTTGCTGGTACACCAGTTACAACAGCCCTAAAGGCCAGCAACTGGCAGAAAACGGACAAGCCTGTCTACTATTTTACTGGCGTGAGTTTGACCGTCAGGTGCGTATTCAGGGAGCAATCGAAAAGCTCTCTATTCTTGAAGCCAACGAGTACTTTCATTCCCGCCCATTAGAAAGCCAATTCAGTGCGGCTGCTTCAGAGCAAAGCCAGGCGATTGATTCTCGCGCCACATTAGAAGCAAAAGTCTCGGCATTACAACACATAAATGCTAAATCGGTTGATCGACCTGAGGACTGGGGTGGCTACCGCCTAATTCCCAGTACTATAGAGTTCTGGCAGGGACGCGAGAATCGCCTGCATGATCGATTCCGCTATACTTTAAACAACACAAAAGACTGGCTAATTACAAGGCTTCAGCCTTAACCGCTGATTAAGGTATAATTCACCACTTACTAATTAACACTCCCCTGAGATCTATACATGAGCAATAAAATATTAATAACCATTGGTAAAACAAAAATTGAAGCACAGTTACTGGAAACACCAACAGCCAGAAACGTTAAAGATGCCCTACCTTTTGCCAGCAAAGCTCAGCTGTGGGGAAATGAAGTCTTTTTTGAAACGCCAGTAATGGCAGAACTTGAAGATGATGCAAGAGATATAGTTGAGGCCGGCGAACTTGCTTTCTGGACTGAAGGTAACGGTATCGCAATTGCCTTTGGAAAAACCCCGGCTTCAGAGGGCGATGAAATTCGTCTGGCGACTAAGGCTAATATTTGGGCCAATGCAATCACCGATGTTACTTTATTAAAAAAATGCAAAGCAGATGACTTTATATTTATTGAATCTCTTGTATAAGAACTCTTTTTACTACATCTAAATGAGTAGGCATTTTCTGTTTTGCCTACTCATGAACTCCAAAACATTACCACTCTCCTCGCACCCCTGTTAGTGATACTAATTTGCGAAACACCTCACAAAAAAACCTTTTCTAAATACATCAACGGCAATTTTATATGGACAAAAGGTATAAGGCTCACCTATTCAGGGCATGGACACACCGTGCCCTCTATAGGATTATAGTCCCCCTACGCTGATTTCCGTTTAGTACTTAAACAGAATTATTGTATAACTTTACAAATGACTATCGAATGAAATGACAGAAGAGCCGCTTCAATTCTCCATATGGGAATAGCTGCTTCTGCCAATAATAAAAACAAGTTTAAGCATGACTTAAACAAAAATTCGAGAGAGATTTGATAAATGGAGTTTCAGCAAATGGAAAATAAGAGAGTCGACGTAACTCAGTCACGTAAACCTGGGGCTATAAACCAACTAAGTATACTTTTTAATAAAATTATTTTTAGTGGCCTTAATGAAACACACGAAAATGATATAGATGCTCAACGTCTAGTTTTAGTCATTAACTTATACTGTATTGTTGGTACTTTATATCTTCTACCATTTTCAATTCAGTCCTTTATAACCAACCAGTTTGAACTCACAACCACATTAGCTTTATGCACTTTTTTCGCCATTAGTAATAGCCTGTATCTTCACCACACTGGCAACTACAAGCGTGCAGGTGACATTGTTGTAGTAATGACTATCATTCTATTTTTACATCTAATCAGCACTGGAGGGATTGATAATACTGGTCCGTTATGGAGCTATATTTTACCTCCATTAGTCCTGTTTATTTATGGTTTAAGTAAAGGTAGCCTGGCACTTTCAGGCTTTATTCTAGCCAGTATGTTCTTAATGTTTATTCCTGAAAATGGAGTTCTAAGTGCTAATTATTCTCATAATTTTAAAGTTCGCTACTTTTCAACATTTCTCGGCGTGTGTTTAATATCATCTATCTGTGAATACTCACGCTACCATTCCAACAATCTTTTACAGAAACTACAAAAATCTATTCAACTAGAGGCGCATACAGATGTTTTAACAGGTCTCTATAATCGCCGATATATGCATCAAAAAATAGACAAGTTAATACATAAAACACAGCTAACTACAAAAGTTTACAGCATACTACTTTGCGACCTCGACCACTTTAAATCAATCAACGACAACTACGGTCACCCATGTGGTGATCAGGTATTAATTGAAACAGCCTCTCGTATGAAAAGCTGCTTACGCAGCAATGACATAGCTGCGCGCTGGGGTGGTGAAGAATTTATGATTATCCTGCCAGAGACTGATGAAGAAGCAGCTTATTTAGTTGCTGAAAAATTACGTACGCAGCTATGCGAGCAAGATATTTGCTGTAGCAAGGATAGCCTGTCCGTCAGTATGAGCATTGGCATGTTGCAGATAGATGCTGGTTACAATCTGGAAGATATTTTGAATAACGTAGATGATGCGTTATATGCTGCAAAAAGAAACGGTAGAAACTGTACTCAAATATATAATCATTAAAAATTCAGGCGTTATTACTTAACGCCTGAATCCTGAATTAAATACATCTGAACCTAATTATTTTCTCTGTAGTATCTTAAGAAACGATCCATTTTTTCAACAACCTGTTCCATATCTTCACGTCGAGATAAAAACACTAACCTCATATGATTGGTGTCTGTCCAGTTAAATGCTGTGCCCTGCACTAACAACACTTTTTCTTGCTGTAGCAACTGCAGAACAAATTTTTCATCGTTATCTATTTTATAGATTTCCGGATCCAGCTTAGCAAATAAATATAAAGCACCCTTAGGTCTTACACAGCTTATACCCTCTAACTGATTAAGCATTTTCCAGCTGTAATCCATTTGTTCATATAAGCGTCCACCCGGTGCCACCAGGTCATTAATACTCTGGTAACCACCCAGTGAAGTTTGAATCGCATGCTGACCAGGAACATTTGCACAGAGACGCATAGACGCCAGCAACTCCATACCTTCAATATAATCCGTTGCCTGTTTTTTGGCGCCACTGATAACCATCCAGCCAGCACGAAAACCCGCCACACGATATGACTTGGACAATCCATTGAAGCTAATAATTAGAATATCATCAGCCAATGATGCCATCGCAATATGGCTCGCTTCGTCATAAATAATTTTATCGTAGATTTCGTCGGCAAAAATAATTAGCTTATGCTTTCGTGCTACTTCAATTAACTTAAGCAAGGTATCTTTACTGTAAACCGCACCGGTTGGATTATTCGGATTAATGATAACCATGCCGCGCGTTTTAGGTGTAATTTTGCTTTCAATATCTTCAATGCTGGGCTCCCAGTCATTATCTTCATCACACAGGTAATGTATTGGTGTACCACCAGACAAGCTTACAGCGGCCGTCCACAATGGGTAATCCGGCGCAGGAATAAGCATTTCATCACCATTATTAAGTAATGCCTGCATCGACATAACAATGAGTTCACTGACACCATTGCCAAGAAATATATCGTCTACATCTACATCAGGAAAATTCTTTGCCTGACAATATTGCATCACAGCTTTACGTGCGTAGTACACACCTTTTGAATCTGAATAACCCTGACACTTAGCTAGATTACGCATCACATCCTGAATAATTTCATCAGGTGCATTTAAACCAAAGGCAGCAGGATTACCAATATTAAGCTTGGTAATTGAATGACCTTCTTCTTCCATTCGCTTTGCCTCGTACAATACGGGGCCACGAATGTCGTAACAAACCTGGTCTAATTTGTCTGATTTTAATATGGTAGTCATAAGTTAAATTGCTATTCAAAGAATTCAGTAATATGGCATGATACCGTCAGGTTTAGGGGATTAACAGCAGTATGCTGAGTAATTATTAAAATTATTATCAATATGTGAATTGAAATGAATATAGTTATGCTAGATAGCGGCCAGCTTACGGGTGAAGTTGATTTTCCTGAAGTCGATTTAGATAAATTTGGTTGGCAACAGTTTGTATCATTAGACGAATCCGAAGTTGAAGAACGCTGTTGGCGAGCTGATATTATTATTAGCACGAACACACCGGTAACGGCCAGGGTTATCGATGAGGCTTATAAACTAAGACTTATAATTGCCGCAGGTGACAAAACAGACCACATTGATCATGCAGCTGCCGAAGCTCGTAAGATTGAAGTTATGAATGTATCAGGCTTAACAGGCGACGAGCCACAACACACTGAGGCGATTTGTAACCAGGTGGTAGAACAGATTAATCATTGGCTGAAAAATCAGAATGCTTAAAAAGCATGAAGAGCAGAACGGTTAATTAGGCTAACTTGACGAAATACCCCAAATGAGTATAATTCTCATTTGGAAATTATGATACGGACTAGCATGAACGACTTACTCAACACCCTACTCGACTGCCCAAACCTTAGCTTACGTCTGCTAGATACAAAAACGGGACGCTCTGTAAAAACAATTAACCACGATCAATTGCAAAAAATGCTCATAGTGCAGCAATCTGGCTGTGTGACGGATTGCGCTAATATGAGTTGCCAAAATCGTTCTTATGAAGATTAGGTAAAATTTCTCAATAAAAACTCTTTTGGTTATCTACTAGCTAACTAGGCATCTCTTCTGGCACGAACCGCCGCTGCCAAATCCCGCAATAGAGTTTCGGTCTCTTCCCATGCAATACATGCATCTGTAATACTCTTACCGTATTCAAGATTATCTTTATCCAACACGTCCTGACGACCAGGCTGCAAGTGACTTTCTATCATCACGCCCATTATATTATTGTTGCCGGCTTTGAGCTGCTCAGCTACATCATGACAGACATTAATCTGCCGATTATGATCTTTCTGACTATTCGCATGGGAGCAATCGATCATCAGACGGGGATTTTGCCCATTCTGCTCTAATTGATCTGTAGCCTGTTTCACACTAGCAGCATCATAGTTGGGCTTCTTGCCACCACGTAAAATAATGTGACAGTCATTATTGCCCGTGGTTGAAAATATAGCCGAGTGCCCCTGCTTGGTTAGTGACATAAACACATGTGGACGAGAGGCCGCTTGAATCGCATCTACAGCTACCTTTAGACCGCCATCAGTACCATTTTTAAAGCCAACCGGGCATGATAAACCTGAAGCAAGTTCGCGATGCCCCTGACTTTCAGTCGTTCGTGCACCAATGGCCCCCCAGCTCACCAGGTCAGAGATATATTGAGGGCTAATTAGATCCAGATATTCAGTGCCAGCGGCTACACCCATATCCGCTACATCTAGCAGAAAACTACGCGCCAGACGCAAACCATGATTAATATTGAAGCTGTCATCTAAATGAGGGTCGTTGATTAAGCCTTTCCAGCCGACGGTGGTACGTGGCTTTTCAAAATATACTCGCATAACAATGCAAAGGTCATCTGCCAACTCTTCTATCAAAGGTTTTAGCTTAGCCGCATAATCACGACCTGCCTTTGTGTCATGAATAGAACATGGGCCAACGATCACCATAAGGCGATCACTTTTACCATGCAAAATATCATGAATTGCCTGACGAGTATTATGTACGGTATCCGATGCCTGATCGGAGATAGGGTATTCGCGGTGTAACTCTTCTGGAGCCAATACTTCTTGTAGGCCGGAAATACGTAGGTCGTCAGTTTTATACTTCATGAATCAACAGAGCCCGAGGCTGTATAAGGTTTAGGAACGGGGCATTATATATTAAAAACAGGTCAGGTGTCTTATCTACACTGTGCTTTTCATTAACCAGTGTTTAAGCTGATACAGGTCATCAAACTGCTGCTTAGGTATTTGTTGATCCGCGCTCCAAACTTGCTGAAAACGCTTAATCCACACCGCATCTATACCAGCATTTCTCGCACCCTGAATATCATGCACAGGATGATCTCCCACATGCAGTGTATCCTGAGGTGCTACTTCCGCTTGCTGCATCGCACGGATAAACATAGCAGGGTGGGGTTTTGCCGCCAGCACGTCAGAGGCCGACACCTGAAAAGAGAAATATTCAGACAGCCCCGTGTGCTTGATATGCGCATTTCCATTAGTAAGGGCGACTAATGTAAAGTGCTGTTTAAGATCAAATAAAACGGGTATAACATCATCAAACAGGTTCACTTTTTGTCTAGCCTGATAAAATACATCAAATGCCTCATCAACCCAATCGTTCGAATCATTAAACTCTTTCGCTAATGATTGTAAGTGAGCAACTCGCGCTGCAGAAAGGTCATTAATCAATTCGGGGTGAGTTTGTAGAAGCGCTTTACGTTTATCACGCAATTGTTCAATTGAATAAGACTCAGTGATAGCTGGCTTATACTCCGTCATCCAGTCATAAATAGCCTGTTCCGCACGATAAATAGTAGGCATGCACGGCCAGAGAGTATCATCCAGATCAAAACAAATTAGTTTATACATAAATGAAAAACGTTATTGGCTAATAACCACATAAGCAGGCGTTGAAAAAAACTTTTGATATTCTTTTAACCTTTCGCGCGCTTTAGTACGCTCCTCAAAGCGTCCTACTCGAACATTATATTTTACGGCACCTGAAGTAGAGACAAAGTCACTTACATAGGCTTCAAATTTTTCTACTGCAAGTTTCTCAATAAAGCTTTCCGCATTCTGTTTACTAGCGAACATTCCTGCCTGAATTGAATATAGTCGTTTATTATCAAACTGATCCTGCACCGTAGTTTCTGCTGATTTTGGCGCGGTACTCGTTGATTTTTGCAATGGTTTTTCTTTTGATGAAACTGCCTTTGCTGCAGTTTCTATGGCCTTTGGCTTTGTGGACGTAGATTTTACGTCTTTCACTACAGGCTTTTTCTGTACGACTGCTTTTTTCTTTTCAGCTGTCGCTGGCTTACTTTCAGATTTTTTAGTACTCGATTGTTTAACGACTGCTTTATTTTTTTGTGACGTTTTCTTTGTGGTTTCTTTTTTCTTTTCTAGTTTAGCTTTTACTGGATCTTTCTGTACTGTTTTCTTTTCAGTCTTGGCTGTTAATGAATCAGCATCTTTTTTAACTGCCTGCGGTAAAGGAGTATCCGTTGCAGCCGTGTCAATATCTTTTTTCGACGTTTCCTGAGAAACGGTATTCTGGTTATCCCCTACGACATAACCAAATACAAAACTTAGCACCAATGAGGCAATCGCTATAAAGATATATTGTTTTAACTGGGCCTGATCAATCACATATGCTTTCATTTATTATTCTCTTTATTAGCCATCCCTTTCCACAAACTCGACTAAATATACACAAGTTTGTTTCAAGCTTTCATATTGTATAGAAAAATCACCAAATAACATGACCTATCTAACAAAATGATTATTTTTCTTTACTACATTCCAGAGATGTTAAATATCGCTGCAACTGTAAAAACAACGATTTACTTGCAGCTGCCATGACTGAACGCGGTGTTAAAGATTTTTTAAATACACCATCCCCTGAGAATGTTTTTGCAAAGCCTCCCGCCTCAGAAAATATAAGCTGACCCGCGACATAATCCCAGAGTTTTTGGCCACCATGAATATAGACCTGACTTCGAGCTGCCGCTAACCAACACCAATCTAGAGCACCTGAACCGAAATTACGTTGTGAAGCATAGGGATGTTCTCTGGATAAACAGACGCGCATTTCCGGTTTTAAGCGTTTAAAGTCTATTTGCGCGGTACATTGACCTAACAATTCCCTTTCAGTTGTACAGTTAAACGATTCGCCATTCAGCCATGCCCCCTGCCCTTTAATCGCACTAAACATCTCATCTCGATTCGGGTCATAAATCGCACCCAATACCACTTCATCATTTACAATCAATGCGATAGATACAGAAAAGATAGGTATACCACCGGCGAAATTACTGGTGCCATCTAGTGGATCCAGCACCCACAAACCCTGGGCATCACAATCCAGTAACGCCTGCTGCTCTTCATCCGTCATTTCCTCGCCTAGCACAGCATATTCAGGCCAATTTTTCTGCAAGCTCGCAATCATCGCATCCTGCATTGCCGAATCAGCTTCGGTTACCAGGCTACCATCTTTTTTAAAACTGTATGCCACCTGGTTATAGCGCGGCATAATTTGTTCCGCTGCATGCTGCTTAATAATTGATTCTAATTTTTGAAGTAATTGTTTCATTATTTTTTGGTAAACAGGGCAATAGATTCCACGTGTGCAGTGTGTGGAAACATATCCATTACACCTGCATCCACTAATGTATAACCATACTCATTTACAAGTATTTGAGTATCTCTCGCCAAAGTTGCAGGATTACACGATACATATACAATTCGCTTTGCACCAAGTTTACCAATATGTTTAAGCATTTCCATAGCGCCAGAACGCGGTGGGTCTAGTAATATTTTGTCGTACTTTTGTTGCAACCATGGCTCACTACTAATATCGATGGATAAATCTGCAGCATAGAAACTGGCATTTTGAATATTGTTTTTCTCTGCATTTTCACGCGCCTTGAGCACCATACTTTGCGCACCTTCAACACCCACAATTTCTGCGCATTGCCTTGCCATTGCTAAAGTAAAATTGCCCAGGCCACAAAATAAATCGAGCACCTTATCTTCTGCAGATAATTGCAACATGCTCAATGCACTACTCACCATGCTCTGATTTATTTCACTATTAACCTGTGTAAAATCATTTGGCTGGAATTCAATCGTAATATCCTGTTCATTTAATTTATATGACAGAGGCTCAGGATTTTCAGGCCATAAAGCCAGCACTGTATCTGGTCCTCCGGATTGCAACATAATTTGAAAATCATATTGCTGAGCAAACTGTGTAAGTGCTGCGCAGTCATTGTCTGACAAGGGCTCTAAATGCCTAAATACAAGTGCCGTTTTTGCATCATCAATAGCCACTTCTATCTGCGGGATAGTCGATTTTGCATCCATTGTCATAATTAAATCTGACAATGCAGTTAAACGACTACCCACTGATTCATGTAATACCTGACAACTATGTAAGTCTGCCAAAAAGGCGCTACCCTTTTCACGGAAGCCGACAAGTACCTTGCCTTTTTTCTCCACAAACTTCACACCCAAACGCGCCTTTTGGCGATAATGTTGGGTTGGCCCTCGTAACGGTTGTAAAATATTTTGCGGCTGTGTTTGCGCCATATGCTTAAACATATCCATTAACGCATCTTGCTTAACCGATATTTGTTTTTCATTACTTAAGTGCTGCATGCTACAGCCACCACAGACTGTAAAATGTTCACAAATTGGTTTTACTCTATCGTCTGATGCCTTTATGACATTAACCGCACGGCCTTCATCAAATTTTTTGCTTTGTTTTGAGTATTTAAACTCTACAAGCTCACCGGGCAAAGCAAAATCAACAAATACAACCTTACCATCCAGATGCCCAACACCACGCCCTTCATGACTCAGTGATTCAATTTCTATTTCTGCCGTTCCTTCAGGAAGGCGTTGTCTACGTCTGCGTTTTGCCATAACTATTTCTTACAGTACCCGCTTTTAATAAGCGCTAAATAAATGTTTATTGTTAATTCAAGACTAGGATGGAAAAACACCTGTCGATAAATAACGATCACCGCGATCACAAATAATTGATACGATGAGTGCGTTTTCTACTTGCTCGGATAGCTTTAATGCCGCAGCAACTGCACCACCCGATGAGATACCACAGAAAATACCCTCTTCTGCCGCCAGTCGACGCGTTGTTTCTTCGGCTAATTGCTGTCCAATATCAATCGTCTGGTCCACTCGACTCGCTTCAAAAATTCCCGGCAAATATTCTTTCGGCCAACGGCGAATACCCGGAATACTTGAACCCTCTTCAGGTTGTACACCGACAATTTGAATATTGGGATTTTGTTCTTTCAAGTAACGCGATGTACCCATAATTGTACCCGTCGTTCCCATCGCACTAACAAAATGTGTAATCATGCCTTTTGTATCACGCCAAATTTCTGGCCCCGTACCTTTATAGTGTGCAACAGGGTTATCCTGATTATTAAACTGATCCAGCACTATTCCTTTACCCTCTGTCTGCATTTGCAGGGCCAGATCGCGCGCGCCCTCCATGCTTTGCTCACGGGTCACGGTAATTAATTCTGCACCATAGGCTTTCATGCTAGCGCGACGCTCTTCTGTCATATTATCTGGCATGATCAGTACCATTTTATAACCCTTAATTGCGGCTGCCATCGCCAGAGCAATGCCTGTATTACCACTGGTAGCCTCAATTAATGTATCACCAGGTTTTATATCCCCTCTCTCTTCTGCCAGCTGTATCATCGTCATGGCAGGTCTATCTTTAACTGAGCCTGCCGGGTTGTTCCCCTCCAGTTTTACCATGACAATGTTGTTATTCTGTGGGACCAGTCGTTGCAGCCGAACCAATGGTGTATTGCCAACAAAGTCTTCCAGTGTGGGGAAATCTTCAGGATTCATATAAAATCACTTCTAAAAATAGTTTTTATAGATAAAGCTGATAAAATCAGCCACATAACTATGTGAATACAGTCTGTTAAGGGTAGGTATTGCCGAATAATCTCGTATTTAAGGCATTCTAATCTCAGTAATTAGCTATCTCCCCGTCAAATCGAGGACATTATCCCACATTTATAATAAATCAGTGAACGGTTGTCCTGTACAAATGCATATATTAAAAAGAACGATTGGGCTTTTACTCCTACCTACCAGCTTGTACGCAGTAAGCAGTGAAGATTCTTTAGCACTATTGGGAAGTGAAGAGCTATTTATTGGCGATATGCCCACGGTAATCTCTGCAACTCGCTTAAAGCAACCCATCAATAAAGCACCGGTTTCCACTACTATCATCGATAGCCAGATGATTAGGGCCAGCGGCGCACAGACTATTGCAGATTTATTACGCCTGGTCCCCGGATTCACTGTTGGCTACTTATCAGGCAACTACCCCGTGGCGTCTTATCATGGTCAAAGTGACAGATTTTCCCGACGCCTACAATTACTTATAGATGGTCGCTCGGTCTATTTACCCACACTCTCTGGTATCTCATGGTCTGACCTTGTTATTGGTATCGAAGATATCGAACGTATTGAAGTCATTCGAGGTCCCAATGCATCGACGTATGGCAATAATTCATTCGGTGCAGTTGTCAGCATAATCACCAAACATGCCTCCGCGAGTCATGGGCAATATATAAAGACCACAGTGGGTTCCAGGCAAACAGCCGATGCTATGTACCGGTTTGCAGATAGCACTGAAAATGCAGATTATCGTGTGAGTGCTGGTACTAAAAATAATGATGGCACCGATTTATTAAAAGACTTTACCGAAACCGATTACCTCAGTTACCGCCTGGATTATCAACTGGATAATGACACACAACTTTTTTATCAAGGCGGCGTGCAAGACAGTGAGTACGGAAACTTATACGAAAGCAGAGGGTATGTACCTGCAGATATAGACGTCCTCACCGTTTTTCAGCATCTGCGATTAGAACACAGCTTTAGCAACCAAAGCAGCCTTGCTTTGCAGTATTACTATAATTACACACATAGTTATGAATCTTCTTTTGCACTCACAATAGATGGCTCCACGTATGGAATCGATTCATTTGATATCTATAACACTCTCGATTTAACCTCGCAGCGACATGATTTTGAAGCCACTTATTACTTCCAGCCGCTAACTGATCTGCGTATGGTAACAGGGGCGAGTATACGTTTAGATAGCGTCGATGCCGATAGCGTATATGATGCGGATGCAGACAATTACTTAATGCTGTATCGCGGCTATGGCCATGGTGAGTATTCAATTAGTGAAGAGCTTCAACTGAATGCTGGCATTATGATTGAAAAAAATGATCTCTCAGGTACCGACCTTGCACCACGTTTAGCCTTTATTTACCATCCCAGCGAGCAGCACAGCTTAAGAATCGGTGCATCTAAAGCAACGCGTACGCCCACCATGTTTGATGAAATAGGTTTTTATGCCTTAGATCAAACTCTTACTATTAATGATGGCGACCCACTACCTAATGTACATCCTGTTTACACTATTTTAGGCAGTGATCGTTTAATAGATGTCGTGTTTTTCTCTCCAGGTGGAGTGGAGTCAGAAAAAATCACCAGCCTGGAATTTGGCTGGATGATGAACCTGTTAGATAATCGCCTCACATTAGACTTTAAATTATTTAGGGATAAAGCAGAAGATCTTATCTTCGAGTTCTCCCAGGATTCCAATATACCCACTGAAAATATTCAGAATATATTACCTGATGAAGAAGGCGCCGATTATTATGACAATGCCGCTCAAACGATTACTAAAGGTTTTGAGTTTTATAGTGATTATCAGCTTCAGCCCGATCTTCGCCTCTATAGTTTTTTCTCATATACATTAATAGATGCGAAGAGAACCAACGAATTAGCGGATGAAGATGTAGTAGGCACACTAGAAGAATCTGTCCCCCGCAGAAGCTTTGGCGCTATGCTAATGAAGTCATGGAAAAACAATTTAGATACCAGCCTGGCGGTTTACCATGTCAGCAATATGGATTGGCTCGATCGTACACACGAACGTGATGACCCTATTACCTATTCGCACGTCGACAGATCCGCTGAGAAATACACCAAGTTTGATTTAATTATACGCAAATCATCCATAGTAAATAAAACAGAAATTGATTACTCGCTCGTCATTCAAAACATTGGAAATTCTTATTGGGACTATACAAGGACAAATTATGAGCGAAACGACCCTACAACGGTCAAAATACCCGGTAGCTTACAAGATACACGAGCTTACTTTGAAGTAGCTTTAAAATTTAATTAAATGGAATCGGATTAAGTAAAAGAAAATCACTTTAATCCAGATTAATAATCGGACACAGCCGTAAATTCAGGGATCCATATTGAATTGTAGTACGCATAGTAGCGCCACCTATATTCAGCACTTACAGAAGCTTCCTGCACTTCTAATACGCACTGCTGTGCTATGCATATGCTATTTTTTTCTGTCATTATCTTCATCTGTACAAGCAGATACATCAGATAAAAATATAGCTATCGTTTATTTGCAGGACAAAGGTTTTAGTCATGATTTAATTAATCTTCTGGAAAATGACTTAAGCGAAAAGAAATTCAATGTCAGAAAAATACCGATACAACACGCACTCAATACAAAATTACAAAAACAAGATCTCATCATAGCCTTAGGTAGCAAGGTTACAAAAACTCTGCTTGAATCAAATATTAATAAACCAACGCTGAGCCTACTCATTCCAAAAATTTATTCAGAAGCATTAGGAAAAGAACACCCTGACAATACAAACTTCAGCATGCTTCTTATAGATCAACCAATCAGAAGACAATTTCATTTAATTTCTGAAATATTGGGTAAGCATCATAAAACCGGATTAATGCTTGGTCCACACACACAACGCTCAGAGGCTCTCTTCAAAAAAATATCAGCTGAGTTTGATCAACCACTTATCACACGTTATATAGAAAAACCTGAGCAACTAACACATGCTATAAAAACATTAAGCAAAGAAGTAGATATTCTACTCGCACTGCCTGATCCAGGGATCTATAACAAAAAGACGATAAGAGGCATACTTCTTTCCTCATATCGCTATAAATTACCTATCATTGGCTTCTCAAAAGCATACGTTAAAGCAGGTGCGATTGCTGCTATCTATTCCAAACCAGAGCAGATAAGTACACAGGCAATAAACATAACTAATCAATTTTTCAATAAGAAGTATTTCGATAAAAAGACATACCATCCAACTGATTTTTCTATTTCCTTGAATCATAAAGTAGCCAGGTCTATGGGCATAACTTTACCTGAAAGTTCAGCCATTACCGAAAAAATAAAAAATTCTGAGATAAATCCATGAAAAACTGGGGCATTAATAAGCGAGTCATGTTCTTAGCGCTTTTACCTACATTGCTAATTACCATTACGCTCGCAAGCTATTTTAGTATCAGTCGGTATACTTACATCGAAGAAACAATGCATTTAAAAGGACAATTAATAGCAGACAACCTGGCACCTGCCTGCGAATATGGTGTTTTCTCAGGAAACACAGAGATACTCGAAAATCTAATTACAAACACACTAAGAGAAAGCGACATCGTTAACATTGCAGTAAGTGATAGTAATAATGATATTTTAATTAGTCGCACGAAAAAAATTAAACCCAACAACACTATATTACCTATTTTCATACGTCCTCAAGAATTCAAATACTCTAAAGAAATAACTTCTAGTGAAATAATTATCTCTGATTATGACGAACTAATCTCGCCAAATGAAAAGGAAATTTCTACGCAGGAAGACATATTGGGATACATACACGTTACATTAGACAACAGAGCCACGCAGGCACAACAACTAGATAGTATCCTCAAGGGTTTTTTAATTGCATTCTCAGGCCTGTTTTTAACCGTATTTCTCGCCATCAGCATTAGTCGAAGTGTCGTCAACCCTATTCAACGGCTGACACAAGCCGTAAAGAAAATAGCCAAAGGAGAGCTAAGCACCCCTATTGAGACAGGTAGCGGTGGTGAAATTGGCTCACTGGAAGACGGCGTTAAAAAAATGGCCAATGAAATGCAATTAATACGTTCAGACTTGCAAGGTCAGGTAAATAGCGCAACTGCAGATTTAAAAAAGACACTAGAAGAACTAGAAATACAAAATATTGAATTAGATCTAGCGCGTAATCAGGCAATATCGGCAAGCAAGATAAAGTCAGAATTTTTGGCTAATATGAGCCATGAAATTCGCACACCAATGAATGGCGTTATAGGTTTCACAGATCTTTTAAGTAAAACCCAGCTTAACGCAGAACAAGATGATTACGTAAATACAATTCATAGTTCTGCCTCTAGCCTGTTAACTATTATCAATGACATTTTAGATTTTTCGAAAATTGAATCTGGAAAGTTAAACATTGAAAAAATACTATTTAACCTAGATGACGTTATGGCTGAAATAGTAACTATGTTTACACCTATGGCCTATAAGAAAAATATCGAATTAATATATCAACCTTCAGCATATTTATCTGACAAGCTAATTGGTGACCCTTCACGAATTCGTCAGATATTAATTAATCTAATCAGTAATGCCATTAAGTTCACTCAAACCGGTCACGTCATTATTCGCATCATACAAGAACCATTAGACGATAAAGTAAATATACGTTTTACCGTTACTGATACGGGTATGGGTATGGATGAATTAAGTAAGCAACGTCTGTTCACCGCATTCACACAAGCTGATACATCTATTAGTCGTGAATTTGGCGGAACCGGTCTCGGCCTTGTAATTTCACGAAAGCTTGCTGCGCTAATGAATGGAGACATTGGATTTGAAAGCACTATAAATCAAGGTTCAAGCTTCTGGTTTAATATTCCTTTGCAAGACAACAGTGAGGCAACAAGTGAAACACAGCAGCCTTTAAATTTAAAACTCGTTTTACTAGAATCTATGGAGCAAAATAAATTCTCCAGCCGAAACTTATTAAATAGCATGGGTGTTGAAACGCTAGAGATAAGTCATATTGATCAAATTTCAAACACTATAGAATCCACCAACATTGATGGCATTGTCATTGGACTCAGTCGAGATGATATACAAAACACTACTATGCAGAAATCTATTGTGGATGCATTAAAAAACATTCAACTACCACATATGACTCTTGCCAGTATTTTTGATACACAAGAAGCCAAAGAAATCAGTAACACTGGACTAAGTAACATTGTATATCGTAATTCAAGAAATAATATTCTGAAAAACTACATTCTCACAACGTTTACATCAAAAGACAAAGAGCATATTCAAACTAGTAACATCAATATTCATGACACTCACAATATTTTATTCTCCCACATAAAAGTTTTGCTTGTTGATGACAATGAAATAAACCTGAAGCTTGCCAGAACATTATTAGAGATGAGAGGTATTAATGTCACAGTAGCCTGTGATGGTGAACAGGCTATAGAAATAGCGAATAAGGAGTATTTCCATCTGATATTAATGGACTTACACATGCCTAAGCTCAATGGTTTTGAAGCTTCTGAAATTATTCGCAATACTGAAAACCCATGTAGACACACAAAAATTATCGCATTAACAGCTAATGCTATGCCGGAAGAGCAGCTCCAGGTATTCCACTCAGGTATGAATGACATATTGCTTAAGCCAATTACTGAGCAACAGTTTATGAACACTTTCTCACGCTGGGTAGAAAAACCTCAAAAAACACATTACGACACTCTCCAGCAGGAAAAAAGCACTCAATCCAATTTGGCTATATTCGATAGAAACGAAGGTATTGAGTTAGCAGGGGGAAATGAGACATTAGCTGATGAATTATTCCCTATGCTGATTATGGAATTAGAAAAACTCAAAGCTAGTTTAATATTAGCTCTACAGAAAAACGATGTAGATGCTCTAAAGCTTCATATACATAAGTTACACGGTGGGACAAAATACTGTGGAGTACCTGAACTTAGAAACGCCGCTGCTAACTTTGAACATATGGTTGATCACAAACAAACCAGTGATTTTCCTGATGGACTGGAAAAAGTAATCACTGCGATTAACAATTTATTAGCGTTTAATAAGAACACTCTGCAAGCTGACTAATCGTTAACGCAATAAGTAACTAACAAAATCTTCGGTCAAATCAAAAAATGTGGAGACTAACGTCTAGCCTCTAACATCAGGCGTTTCATTTGGCTAACTGCTGCAGGCAAACCACAATATATAGCTTCTGCAATAATCGCATGCCCTATATTCAGTTCCTTTATATGAGGTATAGCGGCGATTTCTCGCACGTTATGATAGTGCAAACCATGCCCCGCATTTACCTGCAACCCCAGATCATGACCTATATCTGCCGCTTCAATAATCTTTTTTAATTCTTTCATCTTATCTTCACGGGTTTTCGCATCTGCATAATGCCCCGTATGGATTTCAATAACAGGAGCACCACAACGTTTAGCAGCCTCTATCTGACTACGATCAGTATCAATAAATAACGATACACGCACATCAGCTTCACTCATTTGCAAACATGCTTCCTTAATCCGGCCTTCCTGACCAACAACGTCCAAACCACCTTCTGTTGTAAGCTCTTCACGACTTTCAGGTACGAGGCAGCAATCTGCTGGCCTAACCTTCTCTGCGAAAGCCAGCATTTCATCAGTAACAGCCATTTCCAAATTCATATGCGTTAACAGGCAATCTTTTAGCATTAAAACATCACGTTCTTGAATATGCCTGCGATCTTCGCGTAGATGTAATGTAATTGAGTCTGCTCCAGCCTGCTCCGCCTGTAATGCCGCATGAACAGGATCGGGGTAACGAGTGCCTCTCGCTTGTCGTAAAGTGGCGACGTGATCAATATTAACACCCAGTAGAATTTCATTTTTTTCTGACATTTATATAATCCTGTTATCTTAGGTTGTTATTTTATTAGAAAAATCAGCTTTAATAAACATATCATCTCTGTAGTTAAGACATTCAAAGCTCTACTTCTTCTGGATAAATTTGATCTTGAAATTAAGATTCGATGATTACGAATTTCTAATTTATCAGCATAATCTATATAGCTAAATACCTCTGCCTATTATGTATGCTTATTTATGTACTATATTAATCATAATATTATGAGACCAAGCTCACAGATCTACTTAGCAAGCGACAGTGTGTGACTAGACTCACAGATATATTGCCGATCCATTTATAAGATTATATCTACATAAACTTTATTACTGACTATGAATAAAAGACATTCACAATACGACGTTTCAAATTCAATTGACGTATCTAATACTCAAGCTGTTTGCGATGCTGTATGCGATATTTTCCATAGTTGCTATCTAGCTGCTGATGACAGCAAAATTCGCCGTGTATTTGATGATTTTGACTGTTTGTTTGAAGGACATTACAGTGGTTTCAATGCATGCGACACGTATTATCATGACAAACAACATACATTAGACATGACTTTGGCACTAGCCCGTTTAATCGATGGGCACGAAAGACAGAGTGCCTCTCATCATACCCTGGGTGCTAAACTTACCACTGTCGCCATAATAACAGCACTATTTCACGACTCTGGCTATATTCGTAAAACTGATGACCAAAAACATCATAATGGCGCGCAGTACACGTCCGTACACGTTAGTAGAAGCGCTCACTTTTTACATAATTATTTACACATGTCTGGTATGCCGGAATTTGCTGATATCGCGGCAAACATGGTGCACTACACTGGATATGAGGTAGCACCAGAAAATATCAGTTTACCCGATAAAAAACTTCATCTAATCGGTTATATGCTGGGTACTGCTGACTTAATTGCACAAATGTCTGATCGCTGCTATCTGGAGAAGTGTCGTGATCGTTTATTTCCCGAATTTGAACTAGGTGGAATCACCCAAAGACAGGGGCAGGACGGCAAGGTAACCTTACTATTTACATCACCTGAAGACTTACTAGCTAAAACACCTGTTTTTTATAACTCTGAAGTCAAAAGCCGTATAAACGTATTATTTCAGCAAGTGTATAAGTATGCCGAGGCGCATTTTGGTGGCGATAACTTATATATAAAATATCTTGAAAAAAACATTCAACATATAGAAACACTTATTGATTCTGGCAAGCTGGAATCACTCAGCAGATTACCACCCTATCATGGTAATACCCTTAGTCTTCCTATATAAATAAACCATTAACCAATAAAAAGCCGGTGCAATTTGGCACCGGCTTTTTAATTTCATAGCTATTTCGATGATGTTTATTCGACAGCGTAGACCTCACCGCTTACCGAATTAAAAATAACCTTTCCATCTGCCACAACAGGTGATGAGAAGACTTTTTGATCTGCTTTATAACGCCAATGTACACGCCCGGTTTCTGCAGACAAGGCATATAAATTTCCATCCGTACTTGCAATATAGACACTGTCAGACGCTATAATCGGCGATGAGAAAATTGGCCCACGGGTTTGATATTCCCAGATGCGCCCACTTTCTTCTGCATCGTATGCATATATATAATTATCTGCACTACCAAAATAAACTATACCGTCGTACACGGCTGGAGATGAAAATACTTTACCAGCCGTTTTCTTTTTCCATTTTAACTGACCTGTTTTTATATTAATGGCATGAATATATTTATTATCACCACCTATAAATAAATGACCATCATATACACTGGGTGAAGAATACACTGGACTACGCACAGCATAACGCCATTGCTCCTGTCCTGATTTTTTATTAATCGCACGAACAAAACCATCAAGTGTGCCAATAAATACCATGGAATCATCTATCGCCGGTGACGTATAAACCACACCTGTTGATTTAAATCGCCATTTTTCTGCACCCGTTGATGCGTCAACGGCATATAAGTGCTTATCCTGACCACCAAAATAAACAACACCACCCTCTACCACTGGTGCTGTATAAATTTTTCCTGCCGTACGAAATTTCCAGATCTCTTTGTGAGTTGATATATCTACAGCATATAAGTAACCATCCCAGCTGCCCACATAAAGAGTGCCATTACTAACTGCAACCGGCGCTTCAATATTAGCTTCTGTTTTAAACTTCCATTTTACATGCCCTTCATCAAGATCAAGCGCATAAACATTGCCATCCTTACAACCCAAATAAACGGTATCACCTGCAACAATCGGTGAAGAATAAGTTTTATCGGGTGCTGAATATTTCCAGGCTAATTGACTCATTTTTGTAGGTGCCGACTCACTCGTAACTCCAGTGTGCCTTACATCACCACGAAACATTGCTGTTCCACCACCACAAGCGGTCAACAACGTACTGCTTAGAATAACGAAAGAAAGAGATAAACCCTTAATCATATTGCCTCCATTGGCACAAAAATTATTTTTTATTATAGAACAAATTATGACGAACAATTATCCGGGTATAATTAAACACTGTCGTTATATTTATAATCGCCCGACATTACATAACAACTCGTAGGAAATAGTCCCCGCTTTCAATGCAACTTCATCCACCGAAATATGAGCACCCCACAACTCAACGTGATCCCCACATTGTGCATCGATCCCACGTAAATCCACAGCAATAGAATCCATCGAGACTCTACCTATTAGCTGTGTTAATTGATTATTCACCATCACAGGCGTACCACTTGGAGCAAGGCGAGGATACCCATCACCGTAACCAATATTAACGATTCCAACCGACATATCCTCCGGACAAATCCAGCTATCACCGTAGCCAACATGATGTCCCTTAGGCAATTGATTAATCGCGATCAGCTCTGCATGCAAGCTCATTACCGCTTGGAGGCCTAAACTTTTTGCCGTTTCATTTAGCACAGGGGATGAGCCATACAACATAATACCGGGGCGCACCCAGTCTTGCTGTTCACATAAACGACTTACAATAGCAGCTGAATTGGACACACTGGTCTGCGCCACTATTGTTTTGTTTAACTGTTTAAAACAATTAAGCTGTTGTTGATTTGATTTTTTATCAGGCTGGTCTGCATTTGCAAAGTGCATCATCAAACCCAATGACTGAATATAAGGAATTTGTTGAAGGCGCTGCCAACATAACATGACGTCATCTGGCTGAACACCTAAACGTCCCATCCCTGTATTTACCTTTAACCAAACCCCCAGTGTTGCATCCGAGTTTATAATTTTAGCCGTTAATGATTCTAATAAATCGACTTGCCACAATTGAGTTATCGCTGAGTATAAATTATGTTGAATCATTAATTCGAGTTGCGCACTATCTGCAAAACCCTGAAACACAGTAATAGGCTTACTAATACCATGCTCTCGTAGCGCTATTGCCTCACCTAACTGTGCGACGGCAAAACCATTGGCTTCTTCGTTTAATGCATCGGCAACTTGCAGCATTCCGTGACCATAGGCATTGGCCTTAATCACCGGCATGATATTACTGTTGGATGAATACTTCTGAACTTGCTTGAAATTATGCTTGAGCGCAGCTAAATCTATTGTGACTTTTGCAGCTCGGCATTGCTTAGCATGGCACTCTGGATTCACTTACTCAAAGCCATCCGATGAATACATTTCAGGGCTATAGTTTTCAAATTTGGTATATTGCCCAAGGAAGGTTAAGCGAGTGGTACCAATAGGCCCATTACGCTGCTTACCCACAATAATTTCTGCCGTGCCTTTATCGGTACTATCCTCGTTATATACTTCATCACGATATATAAACACAATAATATCCGCATCCTGCTCGATGGCTCCGGATTCACGTAAATCTGAGTTAATTGGACGTTTGTTGGGTCGTTGCTCTAAACTACGGTTTAGCTGGGACAAGGCAATGACAGGCACTTCCAGCTCTTTAGCCAGCGCTTTCAAACCACGGGATATTTCTGAGATTTCATTAGTTCTATTTTCAGATTTACCCGCCACCTGCATTAACTGAAGATAATCGATTACGATTAAACCCAAACCATGTTCTCGCTTTAAACGCCGCGCTCGCGCACGTAAATCAGTGGGTGTTAAAGCTGGCGTATCATCTACAAATATTTTGGCTTCAGACAATATAGAGACAGCCGATGTTATGCGCGGCCAATCTTCATCATTTAATTGCCCTGTACGTAAACGGTGCTGATCAATACGCCCCATCGATGAAATCATACGCATTGCCAATGACTCTGCGGGCATCTCCATACTAAATACGGCAACTGGTATACCTTGAGCAATGGCTGCATTTTCCGCAACATTCATCGCAAAAGTCGTTTTACCCATTGAGGGTCGACCCGCTACAATCACCAGGTCTCCCTTCTGCAAACCACTGGTTTGTTCATCAAAGTCTCTAAAGCCTGTGGTAACACCGGTAATATTGCCATCCTGTTCAAACAGATAGTCGATTTGTTCTACCGTTTTACTTAGCAAGTGCTTGATATCTTTAAAGCCATTCTCAGAGCGCGTACCCTGCTCCGCAATGGTAAATACCCTACGCTCAGCCTCATCCAGTAGTTCCTTACTTTCACGACCTTCAGGGTTATAGGCGCTGCCTGCTATATCGGTACCAATTTCAATTAACTGACGGAAAACCGAACGTTCACGCACAATATCAGCATAGGCACGTATATTTGCCGCACTTGGCGTATCTTTGGCTAATTGGCCCAAATAAGCCAGCCCACCAGCGGCAGCAAGCTCATTCGTTTTACTGAGTTCATCTGAAAGCGTAACTACATCAAAGGGCTTATCCGCCGCTTCGAGTTTGGCAATACTACGGAAAATAAGCCTGTGATCATGACGGTACAAATCTTCTTCTGTAACACGGTCGGCAATTTGTTCCCAGGCACGTTTATCCAGCATTAAGCCACCTAAAACGGCCTGTTCAGCCTCGATAGAATGCGGAGGGACTTTCAAATTACTGGCACTATCAGCCACTTGATAATCGAGATTTTCTGGATAGCTTAATGTTTCAGACATGATTATATTAAAGAGTACTTATTTAATGTTTGTAGGTAAACCTGACGCTTCAGTTTGCCTTTTCAAATGGATAACTGCAATACACATTAAGCTGATTTAAAGTTTATTTTTAAATAATATTGCAACCAGCAAAATATAAAAACCTATCGCCAAAACGACAACAGCCGGGCGATAGCCCGGCTGTTGAAAGCTTTATCTACAAAGAATAGTGTTATTCTTCGCCGATAATTGTCAGCTTAACTACAGCGTTCACTTCACTGTGTAAATGCATATCAATTTCAAATGTACCTTCTACGCGAATAGGACCTGTAGGAAGACGTACTTCTTTCTTCTCAACGTCAACACCAGCCGCTTTAATGGCATCTGCAATATCAGCATTACCAACAGAACCGAATAACTTACCTTCAGAACCTGCTTTAGATGTGATGCTAATTGATAGCTCATCAAGCTTAGCTTTACGTGCTTGTGCATTAGCTAGAGTTTCAGCTTCTTTTGCTTCAAGCTCTGCACGACGCTCTTCTAACTCTTTAATATTTGCATCATTCGCAATTTTTGCTTTACCAAAAGGTAACAAAAAGTTACGTGCGAAACCTGGTTTTACATTTACTACATCGCCCAGCTTACCCAGACGATCAATTTTTTCTAATAAAATGATATCCATCATTTAATCCTCAAATTAAGATCTAGACTTAGTGCTGATCAGTGTATGGTAATAACGCAAGATAGCGTGCACGCTTAATTGCAGTAGTTACTTGACGCTGGTACTTAGCTTTTGTGCCAGTAATACGAGCAGGAACAATTTTACCTGTTTCGCTAACAAAATTTTTCAGCAAGCTCAGATCTTTGTAGTCACACTGTGTAATGCCTTCAGCAGTGAAACGACAGAATTTTTTACGACGAAAATATGCCATGTTTTTATCCTCAATACTTATTCAGCAGCTGCGTCAGCTTCTGGAGCTGCTGCAGGTGTTTCAGGTGCAGATTCTTCAGTCTTTTCACGACTATCCGATCTAGAAGGTTTGCTGCTTTCTTCTTCTTTTAATAAAGGTGAAGGTTCAGTAATCGCTTCTTTGCACTTAATAACCATATTACGTAGAACCGCATCATTGAAACGGAACATAGACTCAAGTTCAGCTAGCTCTTCGCCACCGCACTCGATATTCATTAAAACGTAATGTGCTTTGTGAATTTTATTGATTGAGTAAGCTAATTGACGACGACCCCAGTCTTCAAGGCGATGGATTTGACCACCATTAGTCTCAATAATGCCTTTATAGCGTTCGATCATCGCTGGCACTTGCTCACTCTGGTCTGGATGAACCAGAAATACTACTTCGTAATGACGCATTGTATGCTCCCTACGGTTAATGCCCTCTGCACCTGCTTCTTAGCCAATACAGTAGAACAAGGAGTTAAAAAAACCGAGATAGTCAGATGAAATCTCAGGGCGCGCATAATACCCTTTTTAGCGCCGTATCTCAAGGAATAACCCATAAAACAGTCCTATATCAATATTCTTCATCAAAAAGAAGTGAAACTGGGCATAATTTGTACCATAAAGCACATATTTCGATTAATTCGTATCTATACTGTAAAAACATATAGATTAAATTAAGGACATGCCGGCTCTGCCTTACCACGTAAGCAACAGCTATGATTATTATATGAGCACTCAAACACCACCAACTCAAGAAACCGATTTAGTGTTTGCTCCCGAAGACGAAATCGAGAGCACCTCACCAGCACTTCCGGAAAGTAACTGGAAGATTTTGATT
>Ga0316204_10004295_pt1 | contig 25828 bp, 20 predicted proteins | sample 6monrhotite_MG_2_FD_205661 | JGI IMG/M metagenome (GOLD analysis project Ga0316204, IMG submission 205661) | Microbial mat bacterial communities from mineral coupon in-situ incubated in ocean water Damariscotta River, Maine, United States -... | ecosystem: Environmental > Aquatic > Marine >...
TGATCTACCTTGAGGGAGATCTGGCCACACGTGCAATCCGCGACCATTTCTCCGATGATGTGCAGGAAATCTGGGTAGACAACCATGAAATTTACACCCGCACCAAGGCATTTGTACATGCTGTACTGCCGGGTAAGGAAAAACTGGTCAAACTCTACCGTGGCAAGAAGCCGCTGTTCCGGAATTATAACATCGAACGCCAGTGCGAAGAGATCCATGAACGCGAAATCCGCCTGCCTTCCGGTGGCTCCATCGTGCTCGATCCAACCGAAGCACTGACCGCTATCGACATCAACTCTGCCCGTGCTACCAAGGGTAAACATATCGATGACACGGCCCTTGCTATTAACCTGGAAGCCGCAGAAGAGATTGCCCGTCAGCTTCGCATTCGTGATATCGGCGGCCTGATCGTAATCGACTTTATCGACATGGCTAACCGCAAACATGGTCAGCAGGTCGAAGAAGTACTTCGTAAAGCGTGCAAGAATGACAAAGCCCGCATCCAGTTCGCTCGCATTTCGCGTTTTGGTCTGCTGGAGATGTCACGCCAGCGCCTGCACCCTTCTGTGCGGGAATCCACGACCGAAGGCTGCCCTCGTTGTCAGGGACGCGGCTCAATCCGTACTGTTGAATCCATGGCGTTGCAGATGCTTACACGCATGGAAGATTGGGCTGAGGGCGGCAAGCAGCCGATACTGGTCGTACAGGTACCATCGGATACCGGTGAATATCTGATGAATAACAAACGGGAAATTATCGCTCGTATTGAAGAGAACTATGAAGTTCAGATCACGTTGCAGATTCGCCCCGACCTTGATATCCCACACTACCGCATTGAACGCCAGTGGAACGAAAACAACCAGCAACGTGTTGAAGTATTGGAAGATACCAGCAAACGTATCAAACCTCCGCGTGCCAGCCGTAAACTCAAGCCGGTCAAACCGGTGGTTGGCATACCGACGCCTCCGCCTGAACCCGTAGAAGAGAAGAAAGAGAGCCCGCTGAAAGCGCTGATTAACATCATTACCGGCAAAACGCGCAAAGAAAAACTACAGCAACAGGCTGCAGAAGAAGAACTGCGTCAGAAACAGGAAGAGTTAAAAAAACCTCGCCGACGCGGCGGCAGAAATCGCCGTCGCAATAATGATGATGCTAAATCTGAAAGCAGCAACGAGCGTCCAGATAGTACAGAACAGAAAAAAGAGAACAAACCCAGACGTCAGCCTAAGCCAAAAAAGGTTGAAACTGATAACAAGAGCGACAATGCTGAAACAACTCCAGGTGAGGCTCCACAGGGTGAAACGAAAAACCGTCGCCGTAGACGCCGCCCTCGTCGCCGTCCTGCAGGAGAGAGCAATGCGGCAGAAGGTGCAGTTGCCCGTGATCCATCTGCTGAGCAGCAGGGTAGTAAACCTGAGAACAAAGCTGCCAGCCAGGACGATAAAAAAGTAAACCCGTCACAGGAGAAGCAGGCAGCTGATACACAGAAGCCTGAGTCTACAGAGAAAAAATCAGCACCACGGCGCAGAACCAGAAGGCCGGCTGATAAGAGCGGTCAAAAATCGACAGTAGAAAACAAACCAGCCCCACAAAAGGCTGAGCCTGTAGTAAATACAGAGCATAAACCCGCTAAAGAGAAAAAGCCTGTCGCGGCCAAACCTGCACCGCAAAAAGCTGAATCTTCAGTAAAAACAAATAAACCTGCTGAAGAAAAAAAGAGATCCGAAACCGGGCCTGCACCGCAAAAGGTTGAAAAACCTGCGCCTGCAGACACAGCAAAAAGCGAGTGACACAGTCCGACACTGCTGACCTGCTCATTGCCATTGGTGATGAGCAGGATGGCAAACGTATTGATGCTATATTAGCTCAGGCCAGTGGCATGAGCAGAAGTCATGTTCAGCAACTGATTAAACAGGGGCACGTTAGTGACAAGGTCGGAAGCATTATCACCCAGCCATCCCTCAAGGTTCGTGAAGATGATCAGTATCAGGTTTTCATTCCGCCCACGCAGCCACTGAACCTCGAACCCGAAGATATATCGCTCGACATCCTGTTTGAAGATGAACACCTGATTGTGATTAATAAGCCGGCAGGCATGGTCGTACATCCCTCGCATGGCCACGATACAGGCACACTGGTGCATGCACTCCTGCACCATTGCGACAGCCTGCCCGGTATCAATGGCATGGAACGCCCCGGCATCGTACACCGGCTCGATAAAGATACCTCCGGCAGCCTGGTTGTAGCCAAAACTGAAGCCACGCATCGCAAGCTATCCGACATGTTTGCCAACCACGACCTGGACCGCCAGTACGTAGCCTGGTGTCGCGGCGTACCCCGCTGGCGGGTAAAGCACATCGAGGAGCCTATAGGCCGCCACCCACAACACAGGCAGAAGATGGCTGTAAACCAGAATGGTAAAACCGCGATCACCGATGCATCACTCGAACATATCTACGGCGGCTTCAGCAAAATCCGCCTCCGACTGCATACCGGCCGTACACATCAGATTCGGGTGCACCTTGCTCATGAACAGCTACCTGTACTCGGCGACCCGCTATATGCTCGCAACTACAATCCGGGGAAAGAGATCCCGGAACCCAGCCGGTCACTTATTGCAGCACTGAATCGTCAGGCACTGCATGCGGAGATACTCGGGTTTGAACATCCTGTTACAGGTGAAGAGCTCCGCATTGTAGCAAGCCTTCCCGAAGAACTGGTCAAACTCGCGGAAGCCCTGACCAGGAACTTTGGCTGACTTCATCCGGTCTCCGCTGCTTGCCAGACACGGTGTTAGCGGACTATTCACATTAAGAGGCGGTGGCGTCAGTCCCGTTCCTTTCGATAGCCAAAATTTCGGTTATGGTCTTGGAGACCAGGCCGCGCATATTGATAAAAACCTTGCGATGCTGGTTAAAGAAGCAGCTCTCTATGGACGACCCCATCAGGCCGTTCAGGTGCATCAGGCTGGCACACTGCTCTGCAGCGGTGTTGGTGTAGAGCATAAACAACATGCAGATATTCTACTTTGCTCCGAGCCCAACACCCCACTTGCAGTCAGGAGTGCCGATTGCCTGCCTATACTGCTGGCGGATCCACAATCCGGAATTATCGCTGCTGCCCATGCAGGGTGGCGCGGCACCGTCGCACAAGTAGCTGGAAAAGCAGTCTCAGAAATGCAACGGCTGGGGGCAAAAGCCGAAAGGATCGTAGCATCTCTGGGCCCATGCATAGGGCCATGCTGTTTTGAAATCGGCACGGATGCAGCGGAAAGGCTTGCCGGCTGTTGCGAAGGTGCAGATCATTTTATTACAGGGAACCAGACTCCACATGGCGACTTATGGGCTATCAATCAATTACAGCTATTGCAGCACGGCTTAAAGGAGAGCCATATCGAACTGACAAAGCAGTGCACCAGCTGCAATGCTGAGCAATTTTTCTCCTACCGGCGGGATGCAGGCCGAACTGGTCGCCACCTGGCCGTTGTAGCGCTGACAACTTATCCGTAAACTTCCACCCTATGAAACTGCCTCTACACTACCTCTATCTACTTCTAGCCATCGTTTTTATCAGCGGCTGTGCATCCACAAGCGATGATACACTGTTTCAAAGCGATGCTGCACAGCGCTATCATGAGCTAAAGCAGGATGTGAATAAGGGTGAATATAGTTCAGCTGCAAGGGACCTGGGTAAATTCAGCTCTAACTATCCATACAGTAAATATGCTGTTCAGGCAGAATTACTGCGAATTTTTTCATCCTATAAAGCTGGTGAAATCATCCTGACGGAGACCTTGAGCAGCACTTTCATCGATCGTCACCCGGGCCATGCAAATGTTGATTATGCCAAATACATGCTGGCGCTGAGTCATTTCAAACAGAAAAGCTCTTCCAGACATGATTCCACCCACGTAATCCTGGCCATTGATACCTTTAAACGCCTGCTCAAAGAGCACCCTGAGAGTGAATATGCCGAAGAGGGAAAACAGCGTCTACAGAGCCTGTACAACCAGCTGGCAGAACATGAACTGGAAGTGGGTAAGTTCTATTTTGAGAAAGATCGCTTTATTGCCGCTGCCAATCGCTTTCAGGTTATCACAAAAGATTATCAAACCTCACCATCCATTGAAGAAGCCCTCTATCTCCTGGCTGCCAGTTATTCAGAAATGGGCATGAATAGCGATGCCAAACAGATTGCACTGCTGCTTCAACACAACTACCCGAAAAGCACCTGGAGCAACAAAGCAGAAACCTATCGCTGAACTGAATTAGCATGTCCCTACCCTATGCCGCAGTTCGATATGCGTCTGTACTGCTATCTATTCTGATGCTGACAGGCTGTGGAAATAACGATAAAGAGGATATCCATCGTATATTGGATTCCCGGGACCGGGCTGTCAGCACGCACGACATCAAGGCCTATAGCAAGCTGCTGATGGATGACTATGCATTTCAGGGAAAAAGTGCGTCGGATGCCATCAATAACATCAATCTGTTATTTCAACAGTTTGATATGATCCAGATGCAATCAAGCAATCGTGTTATCCGCTATCCCGATGACATGCATGCCCAGTGCGAACAGAATTATCTGCTGCGTGTAAAGCTGGATAATGAATGGAGAAAAACATTTCAACGGGAACGCATACTACTGACCCGTACCGACGGTGGCTGGAAAATCAGCGGCGGCCTCTAGAAGCAGAGCATTTCTCAATGTAGATCAGGATCGCACCCATCTGTCCGACGGGAAATCATCAACCATAATTGCTGCCCGTACAGCCTCTCTCGCTTTCAGGAGTACCTCTGCCTCCGCCTGCTTCAACTCACTGTTTTCAACCAATGAGTTGATCCATGCATCATAGGCCAGCTCCGGTGTATAGATTTTACCCTTCTTCCTCAACGCCTTCTCAACCGGCTCGGCAGCTATGGTCAAGCTCATCGCATGATGCAAACGACCAATCAGTTCATTCTCACCCCCGGGCTGATAAATACCATCGACCAGACGTTCACGTGTGGCAGATGATCCCATCAACACGCCTGCAAGCTGATGGGATAAAGCATCACCCGGCAATGTATGATGAGCACCTAAAGGAAAAACCAGGAGGCGCATCTTCCATGACACGACACGCACAGGAAAGTTACGAATTATGCCGTGCAATGCCTCCTGAACCTGATAGAGGCAGAATTGACACGACCAGTGCACAAGTGGCAAATCGTCTTTTGGCCGCCCGTCATCTTCAAACCGCTTAAGCACCGCCGAACAGATATATAGATAGGCAAGCACATCAGCAAAGCGACCTGAGATTGACTCTCTTTGTTTAAGCCTCCCACCCAAAGTGAGCAGTGCAAGGTCAGCTACAGTCGAAAAAGCCGCACTGAAACGATTAACCTGCCTGAAGTATCGGGCTGTCTCACCGCCGACCGGAGAACCGGCCATGAATCCACCGGAGAGGCCATAGAGCATGGAACGTGATGCACTGGCAAAGGTATAAGCCAAATGTGACATCAATGCCTTATCAAACAGATCAGTGGCTACTTTGTTATCATCATGAGATGCCGCAGCGATCTCATCCTGCAAATAAGGGTGACAGCGCATAGCTCCCTGCCCGAATATCATCATACTGCGGGTCAGGATATTTGCTCCCTCCACGGTTATGGCAACCGGAATTGACTGATAGGTACGCCCCAGATAGTTCGACGGGCCAAGACATATCCCCCGTCCGCCATGCACATCCATTGCATCATTCACCACCTGACGCATCTGCTCCGTCAGGTAGCGCTTGGCAATCGCCGTCAAAACAGCCGGTTTTTCACCCAAATCCAGAGCTGTCGTTGTTAATCTGGCAGTACTATCCATCATATAGGTCAAACCAGCAATCCGGGCCAGTGCCTCCTCAACCCCTTCAAAGCTGCCTATGGCTCTCTTGAACTGTTTACGCAGACGGGCATAGGCTCCTGTTGCATCGCTACAGGATTTACCTGCAGCGGTACTCAGTGCTGGCAATGAGATTCCCCTACCAATAGAGAGCCGTTCAACCAGCATAGACCAGCCTTTACCAATCTTTGCTTCTCCTCCGATCACCCATTCTAAAGGTATGAATACATCCCTGCCGCTATTAGGGCCATTCTGAAAGGCAATATTGAGTGGATCGTGGCGCGCCCCCACATCCACACCCGGCCGATCCACCGGTACCAGAGCACAGGTAATGCCGAGGTCCACCTCTTCACCAAGCAGATGATCAGGATCATAGACATGGAATGTCAAACCCAATACCGTCGCAACAGGCCCCAGAGTGATGTAACGCTTCTCCCAGTTAAGCAGCAGGCCCACGACCTCTTCACCATTAAACACCTCTCTGCACACCATACCGGTATCGGGTATAGCACCCGCATCAGATCCGGCATCAGGAGATGTCAGTGCAAAACATGGCACCTCTTCACCACTTGCCAGACGCGGCAGGTAATGCGCTTTCTGTTCATCCGTCCCATAAGCGAGCAGCAGCTCAGCCGGACCTAGTGAATTGGGCACCATCACCGTAACAGCTGCTGCACCGCTGCGACTGGCAATCTTTTGAATTACACAGGAGTGCGCATATGCAGAGAATTCCAGTCCGCCGTAAGAGCTTGGAATAATCATGCCGAAAAAACCGTTCTTTTTAATAAAAGCCCAAACCTCAGGGGGAAGATCACGCAACTCATGGTTGATCTGCCAGTCATCGAGCATGCCACAGAGCTCCTCTACAGGCCCCTCCAGAAATTCCTTCTGATCCTTGGTGAGCCTCGGTACAGGTGCTGTAAGCAGCTTGCTCCATTCAGGATCCCCCTGAAAAAGTTCAGCATCCCACCATACCGTGCCGGCTTCAACCGCATCCCTCTCGGTCTGGGACATGGGCGGCAACAGCTTGCGAATTTGTCTCAGGATCGGGCCGCTTACACGTTTTTTACGAATCTCATCAATGGTGAACAGTACAAAAAACAGGGCTATCAGCAGCAAAAGTATAAATCCTGCCATGATATGCATCCCTAAGCTGACCAGCACTATATCTGCAACAGTCAGTAGCCCCAGCCAGACAGTCAGGGGGAGTCGGAAACTGGCGAGCAGATAGAGTGTCCCGACAAACATCAACAGCAGAAAAATCCACAACATGACTACCTCCTGATCAGAGTGTTAGTCATTAGTATAGATGATTTATTTTAGTAACCAAAAAAAGGGGCTCCGAAGAGCCCCTGATTGTTTCGTAACCAGCCGTCTAAAAGCGGTAACCAAGAGAGGCCATTGCAATATGTACGCTAGCCTCATACAGGCCATTTTTTACGCTGTTGGGTGAACCCGGTGGGGTCGCAGGTGAAGCGGTCTGGTTTCGATCTTTGAAATAAACATAGGCATAACCCAGATCTACAGTTGTATTCTGATTCAAATCATAACCATAACCCAGTGAGAAGATATGCCTGTCATTACCCGGTACCGAGGGTGAAAAATCAGCATCCTTGATAGGTGTCGGATCAAATATATAACCCAATCGCGCACGCATCTCGGAGTTATACTTCCACTCAGCGCCCAGCCTGAATGCAACGGTTGCCTTCCAGTTCTGAGGCAGGCTTGTTGATCCGGTTACCGGCGCGCCAATCGCGCCCTGAATAGCCGAAACTGCACCACGGTATGCGGCACTGGCATAGCGAATATCTATAGAATCATAGGTCTTCCAGTTCACCCAATCCACATCTGCAGATAGCGTCAACTGATCAGATGGCATTATTGCCAGACCTACATTCACCTGATCCGGCAGGGTTACAGATGTGCTCGCTGACGTTGTGGTGGCCCCAATACCTGCCAATGGACCACCTGCAACCGCCGTGGCATTACCATCAAGATCAATCTTCATACGTGAACGATAGGTAACACCAACATTGAAACCATCACCCTTATAGAAGATAGATGCGTTACCACCCCAGCCACCGCCATTACCGTTTAAACGCTGAACTGTGTTATCCAGATCAACATTATTGATATAGCCATAATCAAAGCCTGCAGCTATGGAAAACCTCTCACCCAATTTGAAAATCACCGATGGATTCAGCATAACCATCTGAATTCTTGAGAAGGTGTTTTTACCTGAAAATGCTGCCGTTGTTGGCCAGTCAGTCTCCAGACCGAATGGAGCATTGATACTAAGGGAAGCACCCAAATCTGAATTTTCATCCCAATAGGTAAAATAAGCATGAGGCACTACAAATGTTTTTTTGCTTGCATTGGCCGTATTGGTAACCGGTGCTCCACCCAAGCCCGTTGTAGCAGCGTTTGATCTGTAGCTATAGCTCGTGAAAATCACATCGCCACCGACCATAATTTGGCTACCTTCAGTAAAAGCCACCCCTGCCGGGTTATGCCATGCAGCAGATGCATCATCGGATACAGCCGTGAAAGCACTTGCCATACCTGATGAACGTGTTGCCATTTCACCAATCATGAAGCCGCCGGCCTGAACCAAAGGGCTCCCGATCAGGACCGCTGAAAATAACATGAAAAACTTCTTCATCCATCTACCTCCGATAATCTCCCTAGATTAACAAAAAATCGTAGACCAGAAGTGGTTTATTTGCAATATAACAGTAGCATCCAGCCTTAGAGTTTAAGCAGGAAACGAACAATCCTTTTCGTCACCCTGGAAAAGAGCTTCTCGGTATAAAAACTGCCTGCGACACGTTTATTGGCTTCCGCAAGCGTCGGGTATGGTGCGATCATTGACGCCATCGCCCCGATTTTCATCTTCTGGCTAATCGCCAATATCCACGGTTGAATCAATTCACCCGCATGCAGGCCGACGATGCTTGCTCCCAGAATCCTGCCATTCGGCGTGGTGATGACCTTGATCATGCCTTCCGTACGCTTTTCAGCCTGCGCACGGTCATTCTCTTCAAAGCTCCAGCGCAGAACCCTGATCTCTTGCCCACTATTCCTGGCATCAGCCTCTGACATGCCGACATGTGCGAGTTCAGGATCCGTATAGGTAACCCATGGCACGGCTGTGTAATCCACTCTGGCCGGCAGTTTGAACAGCATATTCCTGATCACAATACCTGCCTGATATGCCGCCATATGAGTGAATTGATATGGGCCAGCCACATCACCTATGGCAAACACTTTCCTGTTACTGGTGCGCAATCTCGCATCGACCTGCACCCCGCGTTCGCTATAGTCCACAGCTGCAAGTTCAAGATTCAGCCCCGAAACATTGGCTCGCCGCCCTGTTGCTATTAACAGATGTGAACCTGTCACGTGCTGTTTCCCGGCGTCTGTTTCACAAGATACAAGGATCTTTCCATCCACATTTCTTTCCAAGACAAGCTTGCGACCCCCTTCGATAAATTCGACCCCCTCATGCTGTAGTCGCTCAATCACAATCCGGGTCAACTCGGGGTCATCTTTTATCAGCAAGCGCGCCATCTCCAAAACAGTGACCTTTGCACCCAGGCGCCGATGTGCCTGCGCCAGCTCCATACCGATAGGCCCTCCACCAATTACGATCAGCTGCTCCACCGGCTCGCGGTTATCAAAAATATTTTCATTGGTGAAATATGGAACCTGATCCAGTCCCTTGATCGGTGGTACAAATGCAGATGATCCTGTTGCCAGCACAAAATATTTAGCACGGATCAGCTGATCTCCTGCCCGAACCGTGTTTTCATCTTCAAAGCTTGCGGCTGCACGAATGACCTTCACCCCCAACCCCTCGAAACGCTCCTGCGAGTCGTTGGGTTCGATAGCTGCAATCACCTTCTGCACATGCTCATGTACCGCCAACCAGTCCACATCAGGCTCAGTGGCACGGATACCATAGGCTCCTGCCTCACGCACCGACTGGGCAATATGGCCGGCAGCCAACATGGACTTGGACGGTACACAGCCGGTATTCAGGCAATCGCCACCCATGGCTCCCTTCTCGATCAGTGCAACAGATGCACCCATCTGAGATGCCCCTGCAGCAACTGAGAGACCACCGGAACCGGCTCCTATCACACAAACATCTACCTTGATCAGATTCATAATCGCCCCCCTCCATCTACCGGTTTGATTATGCGTTTATAGGCCACAGGGATCAGGCTCAACAGAGCCAGCCCCAGCAGAGCCCCCAGAATCTCCGGAGTCATGACACCTGCCATCGTGATCTCAGCCCCCTGATCAAGCACACTACCGAGTCCCGAACCGGCCAGAGAAAAGACAAAGGTTGCCGGCATAATGCCAAAGAAGGTTGCAATCATATAAACTCGCAACGGTACGCCAAGAAAGGCAGGTACGAGATTCACCAGAAAAAATGGAAATAGAGGAACCAGCCGCAATACAAACATGTAGCTCAATGCATCTTCTGTAAAACCCTGTTGCATCTTTGTCACGCCATCCCCGGCCTTGGCCAGCAAGTAATCCCCAATCGAGCTCTTCGCAATGAGAAACAACAGCACCGCCCCTATCGTTGCTCCGATCACCGTATAGAGAGCCCCAGCCACAGCACCAAAGAGAAAACCACCACTGACCGTCATCACCAGGCCACCGGGCAGTGAAAATGCTACAACCACTATATAGGCAAAGATGAAAAGCAGAGGTGCCACAAGCCTGTATGCAGAGACCCAATCCAGTAATTCGACCCGATGTTCGGCCAAGGCCTCAAAGCTGAGGTAGCGGCCCAGATCAAATAAAAAGAACAGCATCAATATGATCAACAAAACAATAACCGGAATAAGTCGCTTCAACATGCTATCTCCCCTGATCTACAATCAAAACATAGTCGGGTGTCGGGTTTAGCAGGCAGGAATAACGATACTCACCCGGCTGCAGAGTGAGCTTATAGTCTTTTGATAAGCCTGTATGCAAGCCACCACCGGAAACCGATGGCAGCGTTAAACGTGAAAGACCGGCTCCGCGTAGCCAGAAACCGAGCTCATACGGCATATCCCTGTTGCTGACACGAAAGATGTAATCTCCGCCTTTCAGATGCAAAACCTTAGCTGATACCAGCCGCTGCTGACCACTGCTTTCATTTACAGCGATACATGCGTCGGCTGAACGGGCGGAAACATGCAGCGCTTCTGCTTCAAGGATCTGGCATGCCGTCTGTGTAAAAACTATCACCTCCTCTGCAACGACAGGTTTAACATATAAAAGTACGGGCATGGCCAGTATGATCCATCTTCGTTTCATAATTTCTCCTCTGCCGCTAAAGTCGTAACCCCTGCAAAATTATTACACAGTCCACAAGCAGCACTCGCTTATGTACACTGCGCCGAATTCAATTGATGCTGTATAAATGAAATCTGCATTTATACAGCTACGCGAAGGGAAAAACACCCTTCCCTTCGCTCATAAAATCGAGTCAGATGGCCCGATTTTGGCAGCTCGTCCATGAGCTGCATTGAAGTCCTAACCGGAGATCCACGCAGGAGTAAACCCACATGAGTTTTCAGTCTGAAATTGAAAAGCGCCGCACCTTTGGCATCATCTCACATCCGGATGCCGGTAAGACCACACTGACAGAAAAACTGTTGATGTTCGGTGGTGCGATCCAGATGGCAGGTGCCGTCAAGGCACGCAAAGCCAGCAGGCACGCCACTTCAGACTGGATGAAGATCGAGCAGGAACGCGGCATCTCCGTGGCCTCCTCGGTCATGAAGTTCAATTATCAAACCGGCGGCAACGATTTTGAAGTGAACCTGCTTGATACTCCGGGCCATCAGGACTTCTCCGAAGATACCTACCGCGTACTGACCGCTGTGGATTCCGCCATGATGGTGATCGATTCGGCCAAGGGTGTTGAAACACAGACCCAGAAACTGATGGAGGTGTGCCGTATGCGTAATACCCCTATCGTTACCTTTATCAACAAAATGGACCGAGAAGGGATGGAGCCGCTCGATATCCTTGCTGATATCGAGGAGAAGCTGCAGATTGAATGCACGCCAATGTCCTGGCCGATAGGTATGGGGAAATCATTCAAAGGTGTATATAACCTGTATAAAAAAGAGCTGAACCTGTTCAGTGCCGGCATGAAAACCACCGATTTTAACGCCATTCATATTGATGATCTCTCTGATCCGAGACTCGATGAATTGCTGGGTTCTCAGGCAGATGAATTAAGGGAAGAGATTGAACTGCTGGAAGGTGCAGCCGACCCGTTTGATCTGGAACAGTTTCTTATCGGCTCCCAAACCCCGGTATTCTTCGGCTCAGCGATTAATAACTTTGGTGTAAAAGAGCTGCTTAATGCCTTTTGCGAGCTTGCTCCTCATCCCGGCCCGCGTGAAGCTATGCAGCGTACGGTTAACCCGGATGAGAAGGGTTTCTCAGGCTTCTGTTTCAAGATTCAGGCAAACATGGATCCGGCTCATCGCGACCGCATTGCTTTCTTCCGTATCTGCTCAGGCAAATTCGAGAAGGGTATGAGTGTGCGTCATCACCGTATCGGCAAGGATGTGAAAATCGCCAATGCGACTATCTTCATGGCTCAGGATCGTGCTCATGTTGAAGAGGCCTATGCAGGCGACATCATCGGCATTCACAATCACGGCACCATCAAGATCGGGGATACCTTCACCACCAAAGAGGAGCTGAAATTCACAGGTATACCGAACTTTGCCCCTGAACTATTCCGCCGCGTACGACTGAAAGATCCGATGAAACGTAAACAGCTTCACAAAGGGCTGGTGCAGCTCTCTGAAGAGGGTGCAGTGCAGGTATTCAGGACCAGACTGGGTGGTGATTATATACTCGGTGCTGTCGGGGTGCTGCAGTTTGATGTGACGGTGGCCCGCCTGAATGCCGAATATAAGGTTGATGCCGATTACGTGGCTACCGATTTCCAGATTGCCCGCTGGGTCACCTGTGAAGATGAGAAGAAACTTGCCGAATTCAGCAGACTATTCGATGCATCTCTGTCGGAAGATGCGGATGGTTTCCTCACCTATCTGGCACCGAGTGCCTGGAAGCTGAGCTATACCGAAGAGCAGTGGCCGGATATCACCTTCCACAAAACCCGAGAACATATCTAGTAGCGCTGGCATAGGGCTCTCCCGCCCTATGCCTTTCGCTTGTGGACTGAGAAACTACCGAAGAACCTGCACTGCCTGAGCTAACCTCTACAACCGGCCTTGCGGGCCAGATCAATCCACTGACGGCCACCTCTCTCAGCGACAATTCAGATCTCCCCTATTCACGCATCAAAATAAAACGGCTCTCAATCCCCTTTTTTATTCTCCCATGCCCAGGCATGGCACACTATTGATTCCAGATCATGATAGTGCGGCTGCCAGCCCAGCTCAGATCGTGCACGTGCTGAGTCGGCCACCAGCAGGGGCGGATCCCCTGCCCTGCGTGCCCCCTCAATGACTGAGATATCACGGCCACTCACCTTACGGCAGACATCAATCACCTGTTGCACCGAAAAGCCATTGCCATTGCCGAGATTAAAGCAGCCACTTCCACTACCGGCCTGTAGCTTCTGAATTGCCAGCCAGTGTGCCTCACAGAGATCACTGACATGGATATAATCGCGGATACAGGTACCGTCATCGGTATCATAATCACGTCCGAATACCGTAATCCCATCGCGCTTTCCGGATGCTGCCTGCAGCAGCAGTGGAATCAGATGCGTTTCCGGATCATGCCGCTCACCGAGCTCGCCTTCAGGATCAGCCCCTGCAGCATTGAAGTAACGCAGGCAGATCGACTTCAGGCCATAAGCATGGTCGAAATCTTCAAGCATCTGTTCCACCATCCATTTGCTGCGTCCGTAAGGGTTGATCGGAGCTTTCGGGTGAGCCTCATCTATCGGGCTGTATTCCGGTTCGCCAAAAATCGCTGCAGTCGATGAGAAAATGAACTGTTTTACGTCGTGTTGTAGCATGGCATCAAGCAGGTTCTGGGTGTTGGTGACGTTATTGCGATAATACTTGGCAGGATCGCTCACCGACTCTCCAACGAGAATACTGGAGGCAAAGTGCATCACGGCATCGAATGAGTGGTCTGAAAACAGTTCATCCAGCATGGCTATATCAGCCAGATCTCCTTCGACCAGATCAGCAGCCAGCACAGTATCAGCATGCCCTGAGCTGAGATTATCCAGCACCGTGACGGTACATCCCTTGCGGCCCAGCAACTTGACCATATGGGAACCGATATATCCGGCTCCACCGACAACGAGAATATTCAACTCTTCCCCCTCAGGCTAACCATGCTTATTTGGTAAACAGGGTGAAGTCATAAGCCAATGACAGGCTTAGAACCTTGGCCTTAAAATCCCCTTTGATCGCACTCATATAACCATATTGCGCAAGCAGGCTGAAATCATCAAAAAGCTGATAACCCACGCCTGCATTGGCCTGCCATACCAGTCCGCTACCGACAGCCAGCCCACCGCCACCTGCAGCCCCCAGCAGGGCCTCGGCATCTATAAACAGAGGACTTCCGAATATGGGCAGGTGTAACCCTGCGCCTACAAGGCCTGTCATATAGGCACCGGCCTTGCCTTTGTAGGCAGCAATGCCCTGTCCTGTCAGATAGAAATTCTTATGGGGAAAATAGTCCAGCTGAGCTCCTAACAGATCAACATTTAAATCCGGATGGTGCGAGCGCCAGTTCGCAGCAGCTTTGTAATAACTCTGGTGTGTTGCCCTGATACGGAAATATTCGGGCTCAAAACCTGAGAGATCAGCAATATCTACCCGCTGATCTCGCACATTTGGCGTATAAAAGTGGTAACCCAGTTTACCTGCCAGACTGACGGCCTTGAATGTCGTTTCAGGCACTTTCACATACCCGGCTGAAACTTCGGCAAACAGGTGGTCCCCTAATCGCTGTTGCAGGGAGGCAACAGCATCAATAATCAGCCCCCCTCCTGTTGCAACGTTGCCACCGCCTGCCACGCCTGCCGATGAAGAGAGCTTCAACCATGTGCCATCCAGAAGTTCAAATCGATAGCCCAAACCAAAGAGTATCTGCATATACCCACTGCTTTTTCCACCCATCGCACCTTCGGATTCAATCTTCAGGAACAGCCCGTCATCCAGGTAGCGGTTCCACTCAACGCCCAACAAACGCATGGATCTGTGCTGAGCTTGTCCGTTATCAGCCAATACACCCGCAGGAATCACATAGGAGCGGTAGACCGTCATGAATTCATGTTCGGCCAGCTTACCTCTGCCCAGTGTGGGCCCCTCCCAGTCGGGCAGCTCCCTCCTCCCCGTCGCAATCAGCGTGGAAAACGGATATTCATAGGAGATATATGGCTGGGTACTATGAATGGCACCATCAGGAAAATCGACATAGGAGATACCGGTTCCGAAATCGCCCAGTTGTGTCTTCAGTTTTGCACCAAAGTGATAGCGCAGCATCAAGCCACCACCGGATAGTTGAAACCCTCCGCGGCCACCACCTGCACCTACAAACAGACCTGCATTCATCTCAAGTCTATCATCAAGCAGCACCTTTCTAAGCTCTGTGGCACCACCGAGCGTGATAAATCCACCGCGCTGGCCAACCAGAGCTCCGTACGACGCTGCACCAAAGGCGAGCCACTCATTCACATCGAAAAGCAACGTGGAACCAAGAAAGCCCATCTTCTCCCCAGCTGGCAAACTCACATGATCGTAGGTAAAACGAAACTTTGCCGGTACAGGGGCTATGCTTGTATCACTCTCTCCAGCTGCAGCTTGAAATGGTGATGTTAGCAGCAAAACAAACAGGCATAAAAAAAATAACAGATGTGTGCGTTCAACCAGCAAAAAAGTAGAATGTGTGGGAAGCATATACATAGCTGCATATTGCATAATGTACTGGCAAGCGTCCAATACCGGGCAGCTACTGAGAATTATCTTTTCATGTCCAAAAAGTATTTTCCAATCCATAAATGAGTCTGAAAGGTGATCGTATGGTTTGTAGTTCATGCGACCTTGTTGTTCTGTCCAAAGATTATTTTGAACAAGACCTTGCGAGCGTTTCGTAAATGCTTCCATGCGTCAAGATCGGAGTGTCTGTTGGCCAATGCATCGAGCCACTGGAAAGAGATATTTGGCTTAAGATACAGTTCTGCATCAGACAATGATTTCAGCTTATCGTATGGTGTCATCATGTCTTCAACGCGATATCGTTTTATCTGCTTACCCCTGGCATCTGTTTCAATGGTTGGGAAGTGGCAGGGGCGGTGGTAATTCAGACAGAGATTGAGGTGTTGTCTGTTGAAGCTATCAATCAGCTCGGCATGTGACTGTGAGATATGCACGCGTCCAAATGCCTTGCGTACTACCGATCCATTTTTACTTTCTGCCAGTGCATTGTCGTTGCAGTGTCGGGAACGTGATTTGGTCATCCGAATCATCTGCTTATTGAGCAATTCGGCGACGTAGCGATTGATATACTCTGAACCGTTATCTGAATGAAACCCTTTGACCACAAACGGGATCTGTTTGAGTAGTGATTTCAGGGCTGGGACGGTGAACTCTTTCTGGATGCGCTGCACAGTCACAACGATCTCCCACTGGGTCACTTCATCAACGGCATTAATTGATACACGCCTTTCTTCTTGTCCATATCGCCCTGATGCACGCTATCAATACGCAAGTAACCGGGCTGACCATCCGGTCTTGGTTTGCAGCGCTCTCCGATGGGCACCTGAACGGGGTTGGTTTTGGTATACACTCTTCTGCAGCGTTGATAGATGCTGCTTTCTCGCAGGTTATACATGTGTGATACCGATATCTCAGCCAGTCTGGCATATCGCTGATCTCCAAAGCGCTCATAAGCCCTTTGGCAGTAGACTTTGATGGTTGTACCGGAAGCGCTGTCGACGAGCCGGTCTACTTCGGCCAGTAACATAATATCCTCACGCGTGTACTTGCATTTAAAACCATTGCTGGTGCGTTGTCTGCGGCGCACATGGCCTGTTGCACGGTAACGGGCAATCATGCGGGTGATCTGCTGCCGGGAGTAGCCTGAGAGCTGAATCAGATAGCTGCGCACGATGCCTTTCTCTTTCTTGCATAACCCCGGATACCGAAATCGCTTCAGCGCCTGTTCTACCCAGGCATAAACATCATCCTTGCTACCCTGAAGCCTCAGCTCCGTCTGATCTGTTCCAGCCAGAAATACGGAAATATCTGAAACCGTTTTGATCTTTCTTTCGTCCATCTGGATTACCATCCCTATATGATGGACAGATCAACTTCGATTTCAGACTCATTTCATATTGGAAAAGACTCAAAATTGCAGACGTGATTTTTTTTCACTACACTAAGGGTTTCGGGCACCAAGACTCTGCTGGTAAGGAATAAATCACACATGTACGAATACAGTTATCTGTATGCTACACTTGCTGTTGGCATATTCTGGGCCTTCTTTTTTACAATCCGGCCTGATTTGCGCTCTACCATGCTTGTACTGTCCCTTCTCTTTGGCATAGGTGGCGTTCTATCCGAGTTCGTTTATGCCGGTGACTGGTGGGATCCTATCACCCTGACCGGAACCACCGTCGGTATAGAAGACTTTCTCTTCGGTTTTTTCTTTTCCGGTTCAGTAGCAGTATGTTACGAGGTGATCTTTATCAGGACATATGAGAAGAGAGAACACACACCGAGATGGCCTGTCAGATTCAGATATATTGCCCTGATCATTTGCACAGTGTTTTTTGGCAGCACACTGGTTTTCATGCTGCACTCTTTTGTTGCGACCGTTCTTGCTTTTGGCTCCTGTATTGTGCTCATTCTCACCATGAGGAGAGACCTGTTTATCAATGCTGCTACAGGTGCTCTGTTTGCCAGCATACTGGCTTTTACATTCTTCGGTGTCCCGGAACTTCTCAACAGTGGCTGGATTAAATCGACCTGGTCATTTCATAACCTCTCGGGCATTTTTGTCCTTCATGTTCCTCTGGAGGACTTTATCTGGTTTATCATGGCCGGTGCATTCATCGCACCACTTCATAAATTCTGGAAAAATAACCGATCCATAGCAATCTTCTCTCAAGAGGATTCAATCTAGGGATACGGTCCACTCAGGGGGCCAATTTTACCCAACTACACCAGGGTCAGTGCGGCGACCAGAAGCAGAGGGATCAATAACTGTCGATTGCGCCGGGGTTGGCGACGCAGTGCAATTTTGGTGGCCACAAGGAATACCACTGACTCACCACATGTCATATAAAGAGCCATCTGTGCATCCGGTGCCAGAAGCTCAAAACGTCCGAGTATCCATGGCGTCACCCATGAAAAAAGTAACAACAGGCTTTCAAATCCGGTAGTTAAAAAAATGCGTCCATGCCTTTTGAACCAGAGCTTTAGCGCCACCCAGATAGCCAGAAGCGTGGTCATGACCATCATATAATATTCAACCCAAAGCTGATCCGAGCTATTGATGGAAAATATCACTGCAAATACGAGCAGATAGAGCAGCCCTTGCGACCAAGTTAGATGCCGCTCTTTTTGCCATGGATAGAGCATGATCACCAACATAATAACGGCAAGCATGAATATCTGACTTGCACCGGACAGTTGTATCCTAAATACAGGGAGCAGCAGAGTGAGTGGAATCAGCCAGGTGATCCATGGAATCGAGGCCCCCAGCAAGTGGGTCATCCTGTAATAGAAAGAGGGCCTGTTTGGATCATGAAGGTCATCGGTCTCCTCATCCGCTGCCATGGCAAAAGGGAGGCCTGATTTCTCCAGTTTCATCAGCCCCAGATAGGTGGCTGCTATCAGTATCAGCAAGACCAGCGATTGCAGCCATTCGGCACTTCCGGAGAAAAGCACCGCCACACATCCATACATAAAGATCAGTCCATAAAAGACCCCGACCACACCTGCATGGGAAAGACCAAGATTGATCAAACGATGGTGGAAATGGGTTTTGTCGGGCAGGAAAGGACTTTTCCCCTGCAACACCCGCCGCACCATGACATAGATCGTGTCCGAAAGTGGCAGACCCAGCAGTATACCCATACTGATTGGAGATATGACGGCTCCTCCCCCCGATTTCAACAGCATCAGCGACAGTGCAGCCAAGACAAAACCAAGTATAAGGCTACCTGTATCCCCCATAAAGATACGGGCCGGATGTGAATTAAAATAGAGGAATCCAATCATGGAACCGAAGAGTACAACTGAGAGCATCAGACTCTGCTGATCGCCTATGATCAGGGCAAAACTACCCAGAAAAAAACCGGCAATCAGCGTTATGCCTGCCGCCAACCCATCAAGGCCATCGGAGAGGTTGAGTGCATTAATAAAACCCACCATAGCGAGCAAGGTTAAGGGTATGGCAAACCAGCCGGTTTCAATATTCCCTATACCAAACAGATCACCCAGATTACCAATTGCCGTGCCACTCATAACCAGAAACAGGGTTGCGCCTGCGATAATACCCAGGAACTTCAGTTTGGGCGAAATATCAAACATATCATCGGCCATACCTGTAAAACCAACAATAAACAGACCGAGCAGAAACCCCTGAGTGGCAGGCGTAATGTCCAGCATGGTGAACGGAATCAGAAGCAGGGAGATCAGGAATGCCAGCCCACCCATACGCGGCACTACCTGGATGTAAACCTTGCGTTCATTGGGATGATCAACTGCCCCAAGGCGCTCAGCCAAACGTACAACGAGCGGCATCACCAGCAGCGTCAGTAACACAGCAGAAACAAGGGGTAACAGAAAGGTGATGGGTATTTCGCTTGCGACTTGCATAGTGCTCCCGTATTCAGAGTGTCTAATCAGGTAATTTAGCGGCTTTCAAATTCATGCTTCATAGCACCTATAGTGCCCTCTTTATCATATGTTCGCCTTCAGGCTCAGCACCCGGGACTCAACCATTATGATAGTTGGTGATGCTGCACTAGTCATGCTTAACGGAGGGCATGGGATAGAAAAGACTATGCTGGGAGGTACTGCACACTGAAACAACCGTAATATAAAACTTTGAGGAGATGCTCAGAAACCTAACCTGTTCAACCACTTGGCTATTGCCGTGCAGTAGTCTGGGACTCCAGAAACCACCGGTAGGCATTGGCAAGGCCATCTTTGAGGCCGATGGATGCACTCCAGCCCATATTTATCAGACGTGAACTGTCCATCAGTTTGCGCGGTGTGCCATCAGGCTTGTTTGAGTCGAAACGAATCTTCCCCTTGAAGCCTGTAACCTCTCCTACCAAATGGGCAAGCTCGGCAATACTTACTTCCTGACCACTGCCCACATTGATATGCGAAAGCATAGGCTGCGTATTCGCCAGATATATATCCGGCGACAGGTCGAGCACGTATAGCGACGCTGCAGCCATATCATCTACATGCAGGAATTCACGAAATGGTCTACCACTTCCCCAGATCACCACTTCAGATGCATTGCTCTCGACTGCCTCATGAAAACGACGGATCAAAGCCGGCACCACATGTGAATTCTCCGGATGGAAGTTGTCGCCCGGGCCATAGAGGTTGGTTGGCATAACCGAGCGATAATCAACGCCATACTGACGATTATAGCTTTCGCACAGCTTGATGCCGGCAATCTTGGCAATGGCATATGGTTCATTGGTCGATTCCAGCGTGCCTGTGAGTAGAGCATCCTCAGACATGGGTTGCGCAGCCAAACGAGGGTATATACAGGAGCTACCAAGGAAAAGAAGTTTTTGCACACCTGCCAACCAGGCCTGGTGAATCAGGTTGCACTCTATCATCAGGTTGTCATAGATGAATTCAGCAGGATAGCTGTTATTAGCGTGTATGCCCCCTACTTTGGCTGCAGCTACGATTACCATATCCGGGCGCTCTGCCGCCAGAAAATCGCGAACCGACGCCTGTTCCGTCAAATCCAGTTCAGCATGCGTACGCGTCAAGATATCCAACCGCTCACCTGCTTCTTTGCGTGCTTCCAGTTGGCGTATGATTGCTGCCCCGACCATGCCACGATGGCCGGCAATGAATATCTTCAAACTCTTTTCCATCAAACCCTCAATAAACCCTTAATCAAAACCTTTTAACAATTAGCCACGACAACACGAATAAACATTAATACTTCATTGCTAAAAACTGTATGTTCCTGGCTCAACCCATTGTTAATTTCCTTTTTTCTAAACTAACAAGCACACCCTTCGCCAGTATATTCTACCAGTCAGTCATAATGTTTTTTCCAACTCGTGTGTACAAGGTGAATGCCATACACGGCAGAGAGAGTGCCCTAGGGTATTCGTGGCTAGTTTAGTCTTTATTCGATAGAAACGGGTACTTCATGGCCATGCGCTTTCAACAGCGCATGGCGTTTGGCGACCTGCAAGTCCACAGCTATCATCTCAGCACACATCTCCTGTACGGTAATTTCAGGGGTCCAGCCGAGTTTCACTTTGGCTTTGCTCGGGTCCCCCAGCAGTGTTTCCACTTCTGCAGGGCGGAAGTAGCGCGGGTCTACTGCGACAATCTTGTCGCCGATGGAGAGTGATTTGTGACTAGCGATTTGTGACTTATCAAGGGCTTCGACAATGCCAACTTCTTCAACGCCTGAGCCTTCAAAACGTAGTGTGATGCCGAGCTCCTGTGCTGACCATATAATAAACTGGCGCACTGAGTACTGCACGCCGGTTGCAATCACAAAGTCTTCGGCCTGATCCTGCTGCAGCATCATCCACTGCATACGCACATAATCCTTGGCATGTCCCCAGTCTCGCAGCGCATCCATATTGCCCATGTACAGGCAAGACTCGAGTCCCTGAGCGATATTGGCCAATCCTCGCGTAACCTTGCGGGTCACAAAGGTCTCACCACGACGTGGTGATTCATGATTAAACAGGATACCGTTGCAAGCATACATGCCGTAGGACTCGCGATAATTCACCACGATCCAGTAGGCATACATCTTGGCTACGGCATAGGGAGAGCGCGGATAAAAGGGTGTCGTCTCCTTCTGAGGAGTCTCCTGCACTTCACCATACAGCTCAGATGTAGAGGCCTGGTAAAACTTCACCTGCTTTTCCATACCCAATAGACGAATCGCTTCCAGCAGACGCAGCGTACCCAAACCATCAACATCGGCAGTGTATTCAGGCGCTTCAAAGCTTACCGCCACATGCGATTGCGCACCAAGATTGTACACTTCATCAGGCCGTACCTCCTGCAAAATACGGGTCAAATTAGATCCATCGCTCAGGTCACCATAGTGGAGAACAAAGTTTTTATTCTCCACATGCGGATCTTGATAGATATGATCAACACGTTGTGTATTGAATGAAGAAGCACGGCGCTTGATACCATGCACCTCGTAACCCTTCTCCAGCAGCAATTCTGCCAAGTATGATCCATCCTGCCCGGTCACGCCGGTGATCAATGCTTTTTTCAAACGACACACCTCTTTAAAATAGTCGCCTAACTTTAGACGATAAATCAGTAATTAGTAACTTGATATAGAAATCAGAGCAAAGTGCTCAGGTCTAAGGTGACGGTTTCTTAGGCCCAAGTCTTACTCCCTCGGTACTCTTACAGTAAGCATCAGACTTGAGATAATATCTTGAGAGAAGTCCATCCATGCTGCTATCTTTTTATCTCGATGGAGCGAATGGCAGCTACATACATATCAATGACTATCTTCTCATCAAATTCCCTGACAATTTTTTCCCGCCCAAGCTCACCCATGCCCAGTCTTTCTGCTGCTGACATATCAATAATCTTTTCCATTTTATCAGCCAGATCATCAGCACTCTTCAACTCACAGAGAAGCCCGGTAACACCATCATCAACCACGTCCCGACAACCGGCAGTATCTGTTGTAACTATAGGTTTAGCCAAACTCCCAGCTTCAATTAAGGTGCGCGGTAATCCCTCTCTATATGACGGTAACACCACACAGTCAGCCTCTCGCATGATATCAATAACTGAGTCGGTTTTACCCATATAGTTGATAACACCTTCTGCCACCCACTCTTCAACCTTCTCGCGTGGAACTGCCTGAGGGTTTTCCACATCAAGAAAGCCCAGAAGTTGAAATTCAGCATCGGGGTATTTTTGTTTCAGCATACGAGCAGCTTCAACATATTCCCCCACGCCTTTATCCCAGAGGATTCGCGCAACAAGCAAAAAAATAGTCGCAGACCCAGTTTCTGAACTTTCAGCAGATAATGGAGAAAAAACCTTAGTATCTATTCCAGATCCAGGAATCCGTTTAGCCACCTCCTTTTTTACCAAGCCAAGGCTTACGAATAAATTCAAATCATCATGGTTCTGGAAGAAAACACATTGCGGGTATCGTAATGCCCATCTGTATAGAAATTTGATGATTCTTGTGACTAAACCCTGGCGAATAAAGGTTGCCCCAAGCCCTGAAATATTAGGGATCACAGCTGTGCGACTGAATCCTCCCGCAATAGATGCATAGATATTCGGTTTTGGAGTGTAGGTAAGAACGACACTGGGCCGTTCTCTCCGGAACAGTTTAAATAGGCGAATTGAAAAACCGATATCTTCTATTGGGTTTGTCCCTTTATTATTCATAGGCAGGTCTGCATAACGAAAGCCCGCATCAGCCAACCTGTCCGAATATTCATCATAAGGAGCCATGGCAACAACCTCATGGCCAGCCTCTCTTAATTTGCGCATTAACGGCAGGCGAAAGTTATAAAGGTTCCAACTGGTATTCGAAATAATAATCAGTTTAGGCATAAAGTAGTCCATGATTAGAAATGGTTGATTTTAAACTGATTGCTGAGAACTGCCAACCATGCTCTACCACTGGAACAGCAGATTATCGTAAGGTAGCCATCTAAAAGCATGGTTAGCGTGATTAAGCCAAACCCATAAGACAGCGGCATAACCGGAGATAATAGCAATCACAGCCACAGTCCTCAGCATTGTATCCTGAATCAAAATTGGTAATCGAGAGTAAACAACAATCTGTAGAGGGGCCAGGTAGAGTGCCACTCTATCAACTGCTGTGGATGCAAAACCAACAAGCCCTAAACATGCTATGGAAAGTAGAGCGACCCAAAACCAAAGTTTATAATCTGGAAAAGCTCTTTTCCACCGTTTCCAAAAAATAAACATTGCTCCTGCTGCGGCAACATTCATCAAGAGACGAATCTCCCCACCTTCGGATACCATATCAGCTTCAACATATTGATGCCAAAGTGACTCATAGTGGGCTTGTAAAAACACAATCGCAAAAATTATGCTACTTCCGCCTAAAATAAAAATGTTGCTCCATCGTCCTCTAGCTGAACTGACAAGAAATCCAAAAGGTAACATTAACACTGCTGATTTATGAAACAGAGCAGCTATGACAATGATCATTGCATACCTGAGAATATGTCCATCACGTAGAATAGCCATTCCCCAGAAAACCAACCCCAACGCCACACTTTGACGCGTATAACCCATAGCTACGACAACTATCAGGTAGGGAACAGCCACTCCGATTGCAAGCCAGGGAAATGGTTGTCTGTATGCGAAGGCAATCACACCAGACATAAACACAGCCCCACAAACCAGATTAACGCCGTAAATACCTAAGCCCATAAAACTCATAAGCTGGTTTAATGCTATATAACCGAGATCCCCGCCCCCCCAGCTATTATTAACGGCACTCCCCAATGGTGGAGAAGCAATCATTTCATAAATGCCTAAATAGTTAAACCAGTCGGCACCTACATCGTGCCTTAAGCCTATTATAATTGAGTAGAATATCCCTGTAAGTAATAGAAGAAATAACTGAAGCGTGCGACTACTTTTCTGAGGAAAAACAGCAGCTACAGCTGGCAAGATAAACATTAACCAGTATGGGAACACTGACTACCCACCTGCTTCCTGAGGACGACATCTACCACCATTACTTTCGTCCTCCTTCATAGCTTTATTTATTCTCATCCAGCCAAGCCTGAAACATCAGAATGCTCCATAGCTGATGTTGCCGATTTTTACCGTTCAGGTGCTCTTCCCATGCGGCACGTACAGGCTGAGGATTGAAATATCCTTCACTGTGCAATCGTGTTTCGTCAAGCAAGGCTTCAGCCCACTCACGTAATGGCCCACGAAGCCATGAGGCAATTGGTAAAGCAAACCCCTGCTTTGGCCGTTCAATCAACTTTTGCGGCACATGTTGGAACAATAACTCACGCAGCAGCCATTTACCTTGCCCGTTTCGAATCTTCATATGCAACGGTAATTGCCAAGCCAATTCAATAACACGGTGATCCAATAGCGGCACCCGCGTTTCAAGGCTCACTCCCATGGAAGCCCTATCAACTTTACACAGAATATCATCTGGTAAATATCTAATTGAGTCCATATACATCATTCTATGCTCAATACCTGGGAATAGGTCTTCAGTCGCAATGGCTTCTTGCGACAACTCTGGTTCACTTCCACCAATCACAATCTCATCGGCATTAACCCATTGAGAAACCAGCCCACGATATAGAGCTGCATCGCTGTCCACTGCCAATAACCGAGCAACTTTGTGAATTTTTTCGCCAGCTTGAACAGCCCTGTAGCGCATTGGAAGAATATGTCCGATTGAGCTATTCAATTTATCCCAACTGGCAGGTGATATAGAATTTACTGCAGCACCTATCCCATGCCGAACAGGTGCAGCCAGCCAGCCAGTTTTATTACGGATTGAACGGCTCCATGTATGTCTATTATACCCTCCGAACAGCTCATCTCCGCCATCACCTGAAAGCGCCACCGTAACATGCTGGCGCGCCATCTGTGCCACCAGAAATGTAGGAATTTGCGAAGAATCGGCAAACGGTTCATCATAAAGTGAAGGTAATCGCGGAATTACATCCAGTGCATCCTGCGGCGACAGATACAACTCAGTGTGT